>VFQQ010000414.1_pt1 | contig 88031 bp, 84 predicted proteins | sample 3512341 | NCBI WGS metagenome assembly VFQQ01 (sample SAMN10412373, study PRJNA504923) | tailings metagenome | isolation source: Relicate 2 Philex TSF1 revegetated site | place: Philippines: Tuba, Benguet | collected 2017-08-29 | reverse complement strand
ATCAACCATCCACTAACCGTCCAATCCACAAGCACCCACACTTATCGGTTGTTCATCTTTTTAAAGAGCAGTTGTTACTTTGTTCGTCACATCAGCAACGAGAGGGGCGCATTATACAGACACTGTCTGGACGGTCAAGAGGAAAATATGTAAATTTTGATCTCTCAACTTGCCGCTCACCCGCTTTGTTGTTGAAGCGAAGGCGCGCATTCTACAGAACTAAAAATCCCGGTCAAGTGCAATTCGCACTTTTTTACAAACTAATTACAATTGGGTTAATTGAGCGTGATTCGGGCAAACTTACGCTTACCGACCTGCGCGACCAATACACTGCCTTTTTCAAAGGCCAGCCCTTTGTCAGTCACTTTGACGCCATCAATTTTGATACCGCCCTGCTCGATTGCCCGAAATGCTTCAGAAGTGCTGGCAACCAGATTGGATTGCTTGAGCAGCTGCGCAATACCGATGCTCGTGCCTTCAACCGTCAGCACCAGCTCAGGCAGATCATCTGGAATACCCCCTTTGGCACGATTCTGGAAATCCTCTAAAGCAGCATCTGCTGCCTGCGCGGAATGAAACCGTGCAACGATCTCCTTGGCGAATCGCACTTTGATGTCTCTTGGGTTTGCACCGCCAGAAACATCTGCCTTCCATGCTTGTATGGTTTTCAAAGATTCGAATGAGAGCAGCTCTATATAGCGCCACATCAATTCATCCGAGACCGACATGATCTTGCTGAAAATAGTGTTTGCTGGTTCAGCTATCCCTATATAGTTGCCCAATGACTTGGACATCTTGTTAACGCCATCCAGACCTTCAAGCAGTGGCATGGTAAGTACACACTGCTGGGCCATGCCTGCCTGTTTCTGCAACTCACGCCCCATCAACAAGTTAAATTTCTGATCGGTACCACCCAATTCAATATCTGCCTTGAGGGCAACCGAGTCATACCCTTGCAGCAGTGGGTATAGAAATTCATGGATCGCAATGGGTTGATTAGCCTTATAACGTTTGTTGAAATCATCGCGTTCAAGCATACGTGCCACTGTGTGACTCGCTGCCAATTTGATCATGCCGGCAGCACCCAATTCACTGAGCCACGTAGAGTTAAAGACCACTTCTGTTTGCTCGGACTTGAGAATCTTGAACACCTGAGTCTGATAGGTCTCAGCATTCTGTTTAACTTGCTCAGCAGTGAGTGGTGGGCGCGTTGTACTTTTGCCCGTCGGATCCCCAATCATGCCGGTAAAATCGCCTATCAGAAACAGAACATGATGCCCAAGATCTTGAAACTGCCTGAGTTTGTTTAATAAAACGGTATGCCCCAAATGTAAATCCGGCGCAGTCGGATCAAAGCCGGCTTTAACACGCAATGGCTGACCTTTATTGAGCTTTTCTACCAGCTCATGCTCTAGTAATAATTCATCGCTACCACGCTTAATAGTGGCAAGCGACTCTTCCAAATTTGTTCGCATCTAAAGAATTGCCTTATAAAAATACTTTAGCTTTATGGTTCAACATGTTGCGCTTTTCTGTTAACATCAAATGCCTTTAATCTGATCACTAGAGAATACACATGCTGAAAAGCAAAACCGGTATCTTAGCGCAAAATGGGAAGATGAAAGAACGCAAGCTTGGCCTGCGTTGGATTCTGGCCTTATCGTGCCTCCCACTTTTCGGGATTTATGCTGCATTTGCGATTGCGCCTCAAACCGCAACACAAGATATCGAAATTTCCACAATTGTAGAAGAAATCACGCTTCCTCTCAGTGTGCTGGCTGTCCCTTCTGAATTTGAATCTGATCTGCAATTTTCCCAAGATTCCTATTGGCAAGTAGAGCAAGTCCGTCGTGACGATACGCTCGCAACCCTGCTGCGCCGCCTGAACATTAGCAACCCTGCTGCGCTGGATTTTCTGCGCCTGCATGCTGACGCTCGACCATTGGCTTCTCAGCTCAGGCCCGGCAGAATCATCCGCGCCGAAGTAAGCCCAGATGGTGATCTGCGCCGTCTGGAGTATGAAATTGATCGATCCAATGTTTTTGTGGTGGAACAGTCTGAGGCAGGTTACAAAGGATATCAAACCAGTTTGCAACTAGAAGCGCACAGCACACTAAAATCCTCCGAAATTCAGAGCTCGCTCTTCGCAGCAACTGATGCCGCTGATATTCCTGACCAGATTGCCATTCAAATTGCAGATATTTTTTCCAGTGAAATTGATTTTCACAGTGACCTGCGCAAAGGTGACCGTTTCAGCGTAGTGTATGAATCACTTTTTTATGATGGCAAGCTAGCCAAAACCGGTTTGGTCTTGGCTGCAGAATTTACAAATCAAGGTAAAACGCATCGTGCCGTGATGTACCGCAACCCTGATGGCGGAGTGAGTTACTACACACCCGAAGGTAAGAGCCTGCATAAATCTTTCCTGCGTTCTCCGCTTGAATTCACAAGAATCAGTTCTGGCTTCAGCATGGGTCGCTTTCATCCTGTATTACAGAAAATGCGCGCCCACAAAGGCGTTGATTATGCTGCGCCTACAGGCACCGGGGTCAAGGCAGCGTCTGAAGGCGTTGTAGACTTCGTGGGTGTCAAGGGCGGGTATGGTAATGTCGTAATCCTGAAGCATCAGAATAAAGTCAGTACGCTTTATGGTCATCTTTCGAGATTTGCCAGTGGCCTTAAAAAAGGTGCGCGTGTCTCACAAGGCCAGCTGATTGGATACGTTGGGATGACAGGCTTGGCCACAGGCCCGCATTTGCATTACGAACTGCTGATCAATGGTCAGCATCGAGATCCTCTCAAAGTGGCATTACCTGAAGCAGCCCCGATAGCACCACAATATCGTGCTGATTTCCTTGCTGAGAGTGCGCCTTTGGTGGCGCAACTTCAGCTGCTCAATGCCAGCCGTCTTGCCAGCGTAGAATAATTTTCCGTCGATTTCAGACGGTGCTACCGGTGTCCTCGGAATATTTTATCGGTTTAATGTCCGGCACCAGCCTGGATGGTGTTGATGCTGTTTTGTTGGATATTTCGCAGCATCGACATCAGATTGTGGCAACACACTCAGTGCCTTTTTCTCACGAATTCCGCCAGTCGCTGTTGCAGTTACATGATGTTGGTGCGAATGAAATTGAGCGTGCCGCACTCGCAGGCAACCAACTGGCAAGCCTTTATGCAAAGGCAGTGACTGAGCTACTTGAGAAGTCTCAGTGCACTGAGAACGAAATTCACGCCATCGGTGCACATGGACAAACCATCCGTCATCGGCCGGAAGTTGGCTACACCACGCAAATCATCAACCCGGCCTTATTGGCCGAATTGACAACAATCAACGTCGTTGCTGATTTCCGTAGTAGGGACATCGCCGCCGGCGGTCAGGGTGCTCCACTGGTACCAGCATTTCACCAGGCTGTTTTCAGCAGTCCGGTGTGTAACCGTGTTGTGATCAATCTTGGTGGTATTGCCAATTTGACCTATTTGCCAACCAATGGCAGTGTCATCGGCTTTGATTCGGGGCCTGGTAACATGTTGATGGATGCATGGATCCAACAGCACCGTGGTCTGGACTATGATGCAAACGGTCTCTGGGCTGAATCTGGTCAGGTGATCCAAGCGCTGTTGGAAATATTATTACGAGATGCTTATTTTGCTGCACCACCTCCCAAGAGCACCGGGCGTGACTTGTTCAATATGGGATGGTTACTGCCACATGTGAGTGCAGATATGGCGCCAGAAGACGTGCAATGCACCTTGCTGGAGCTGACAGCCTGTAGCATCGCAGAATCCTTGAAGGCTTACTGCCCAGACACCCGTGAGATTTACCTCTGTGGCGGTGGCGCGCATAATGCCGCGCTGTCCAAGCGCTTGCAGCATTTGCTTGAGCCTGCAAAAATCGATGTTTCCGATGCATTAGGCATCGGTGTCAATTGGGTAGAGGCTGCTGCGTTTGCCTGGTTGGCGCAACAAACCCTGCAACAAAAGCCGGGTAATCTCCCTACAGTCACCGGCGCGCAGGGACCACGTATTCTGGGTGCGATTTATGCTAGGTGATACGCATCCCAAACGATTATCGATAATAGTTGAGTCATTATGAAACCAAGCAAAGTCACATTAACTTTTGATGATGGCAGTCCGTCTATCGAATTGCCCATGCTCTCAGGCTCCATTGGGCCGGATGTCATTGATATCAGAAACCTGGGTAAACATGGCATATTTACTTATGACCCTGGTTTTTTATCGACAGCCTCCTGCCACTCCGAGATTACCTACATTGATGGCGATGAAGGGCTTCTCTACTATCGCGGCTATCCTATTGAGCAGCTAGCAGAACATTGCGATTTTCTGGAAGTTTCCTATCTGCTGTTACATGGCGAGTTGCCAGACGCTGCCGAAAAAGCACAGTTTGATCGCACCATCATGAAACACACGATGTTACATGATCAGCTATCCAACATTTTTCGTGGTTTTCGTCGTGATGCACACCCAATGGCGGTCATGGTAGGTGTGGTTGGCTCGATGTCAGCTTTTTATCACGACTCCATTAATATCAATGATCCCAAGAATCGCCTAATTTCGGCTCATCGTTTGCTTGCGAAAGTCCCCACCATCGCCGCACTGAGCTATAAATATAACGTCGGTGAACCGTTCATGTATCCACAAAATCGGTTCAACTATGCCGAAAATTTCATGCACATGATGTTTGCTACACCGTGCGATGACTACGAGCCCAACCCGATTCTGTCCAAGGCGTTTGATCGCATTCTGATTTTGCATGCGGATCATGAGCAGAATGCCTCCACTTCGACCGTCAGACTCGCGGGTTCAAGCGGCGCCAATCCATTTGCATGTGTTGCTGCGGGCATTGCCTCATTGTGGGGGCCAGCACATGGCGGCGCAAATGAAGCAACGCTGAAAATGCTGGAAGAAATTGGTGATGTCAGCCGCATTGGAGAATATATCAACCGCGCCAAGGATAAGTCTGACTCTTTCCGATTGATGGGTTTTGGACACCGCGTTTATAAAAATATGGACCCGCGTGCTGCCATCATGCGACAAACCTGTCATCAGGTATTGGATGAGCTTGGTCTACATGATGATCCGATGTTCAAGCTTGCGCTCAAGCTGGAGCAGATTGCATTGGAAGACGAATATTTTGTTAGCCGCAAACTCTACCCCAATGTGGATTTCTATTCGGGTATTGTGATGCGCGCAATGGGAATTCCGAACTCCATGTTCACCGCCATTTTTGCACTGGCAAGAACGGCTGGATGGGTCTCTCAATGGAATGAAATGATCTCTGACAGCGAGTCCAGAATTGGCCGCCCACGCCAGCTCTATACGGGAGCTGCGAGAAGAAATTTTGTGCCGATGGATCAGCGATAGGCGTTCAATCACAATAAAAAAGGGGCATACGCCCCTTTTTTATTGCTGATGTTAGACTGTCTGGATCAAGCTGAGAAAGATGATCCACATCCACAAGTGCTGGTTGCATTTGGGTTACGGATAACAAATTGCGAACCTTGTAGGCTATCCTGATAGTCAATTTCAGCACCCGTCAGATATTGCAGACTCATGGGATCAATCAACAGGCTTACACCGTTTTTCTGTACCTGAGTGTCATCTTCATTGACTTCTTCTTCAAAGGTAAAGCCATACTGAAAACCAGAGCAGCCGCCACCGCTCACAAACACGCGTAGCTTCAAGTCTGGCGTTCCTTCCTCATCAATAAGCTCTTTCACCTTTTGGGCAGCACTCTCTGTAAATACCAATGGGCTGGGCATTTCTGTTTCTGTCACTGCGTTCATGATCAACTCCTTAATTCCTAATATAAAATATTATCCGGCCCCATTGCGCTCTGGTCAATGGCTCTCGTTATTCCTTGATAGCCAGCAGCGGTTCCACTTTGGCTTCAGCCGCCGCATCACCCAAATAAATCAACTTGCCCTCTACAACCGCACCGGTATGCATTTCCAGTGATTTATAGTGTACATCTCCAGTGACGCGAGATTTGGCTTGTAGTTCAATATACTGCATGGCACGCACTGGTCCAACAACTGTTCCATTCACCATCACTTGTGAGACAGTGATCGCACCCTCTATGCGTCCATTTTCGCTCAAAACCAGCGTACTTGGCGTCGATGACTCAGTCACATTACCACGAATATTACCGTCTACACGCAAGCCGCCGACAAAATGGACGTCACCTTCGATGCGGGTTTCAGCCCCAATGAGGGTATCAATACGATTAGGGGCTTTATTACTTTTTTTAAAAAACATGATAGACCTCTTTTAGAGACACTAGGCTGGCAATTCCGCCTTTTGTCTAAGTTTTGGCTGACTGACGCCAGTCTCGGTTAAACTCGCTTCGATGGTCACTAGCTCTACGTCCTCTGGCACAAGAAACTGCCCGTCTATACGTTGATAGTACTTGAAGTTCACCTTGGCCGGGTCAATGATGTCTGTGCCATCATGAAGCGGCAAACTCACGGCTTCACCATTGCGCAGCCCGTTCATGGTTAATTTCAGCTCTCCCGTGGCCATCTTGTCGTGCCGACCAGCCTGTATCAGTAACACATGATACTCGTATTGATTGGGAAGCTTGCCCTTGTTGACCTTGAAACTGTGCAGTTTTAGCTCCGCCTTGGCAGTATTACCGCTGAGAATGCCCTTATAAAAAGCCAGTTCCTCCTTCAGGCGCATGCTTTCATCCTGCAACGCGGCCAATTCACCAGCGAGACTCTGTTGTGCCGCACGCTCAACCTGCAACTGACGTTCCCGGTAAACAGTTTTGGCTTCAAGCGACTGATTATCCATAATCAGACGGTTCACACTATTGATCAGGCCACGATAATCTCCACCACCAAAGTGCATATAACCGGCGAGATAGCCCAACAACATGAGAATAATGGCAAATATCCATTGCCAATACCAAGGCTGCTGGCTACGTACAGCCACTTTTCTGGCTGTCGCGCCAAAGTGTCCGCGCAATCGTCTGGCTACTCGCCTCATGCCAGCCCTCTCATGGCAATAGGGGCACCACTTCCAGCCCGCTGCGTTCTGGCAGGCCAAACATAATATTCATATTCTGTATTGCCTGGCCCGCAGCGCCTTTAACAAGATTATCAATCACGGAAAGTACAACCACCGTGTCACCACCCTGTGGCTGATGCACCGCAATCCGGCATTGATTTGAAGCACGAACCGAGCGAGTTTCCGGGTGTGCACCTTGCGGCAGGACATCGACAAAATGCTCATCGCGATAGGTCTGCTCAAACAGTGCCTGCAAATCACAGGGTGTTGTCAGTCTCGCATAGAGCGTGGCATGGATACCACGGATCAGCGGCGTCAAATGTGGCACAAACGTCAACCCGGCTTGTTTACCCGCCATCGCGCTCAAACCTTGCCGAATTTCTGGCAGATGGCGGTGCCCTGATACGCCATAGGCCTTGAAGTTATCACCGGCTTCGGCAAATAGAGTGTGTACTTCCGCTTTGCGACCAGCACCGCTGACACCAGATTTTGCATCCGCAATTAAATGGTCACTATCCACCACACCTGCTTTCAATAGCGGCAAGAACCCCAGCTGTACTGCCGTTGGATAGCAACCGGGATTTGCCACAAGTCTTGCCGTCTGAATGTTGGCGCGACTGATTTCAGGTAAGCCATAAACCGCTTCATTGATCAGCTCGGGGCAGGCATGCGTCATGCCATACCATTTTTCCCATGTCGCAAGATCTTTGATTCTGAAGTCTGCTGCCAGATCAATCACACGTACACCCTTTTCAAGCAGGTCTCGTGTCTGCTGCATGGCAATACCGTTAGGTGTAGCGAAAAACACGACATCGCAATGCCCGAGATCTGCACTGGCCGGGTCGACAAATGGCAGATCGATATAACCACGCAAGCTGGGGAACATGTCTGCGACCAGCATGCCTGCTTCACCGCGCGAGGTAATCGCAGTCAACTCCGCGTTGGGATGCAATGCAAGCAAACGTAGCAGTTCCACACCGGTATACCCTGTGCCGCCTACGATGCCGATTTTTAATTTTCTGGTGGTTGCCATATATTCAGTAAGATGTGGTGTCCACAAATTTGCGGACTTAGATAGTAACAAAAAAGCAGGGATTATCTAAATCAGCCGCCATAAACAAAAAAAGCCGCATATTGCGGCTTTTTCCGATCCAGCGATTAACGCTTGGAGAATTGCTTACGGCGGCGTGCCTTGCGCAGACCCACTTTTTTACGTTCAACTTCACGTGCATCACGTGTAACGAAGCCCGCATGGGACAGCGCACTCTTCAACGCAGCATCATAATCAATCAGGGCACGTGTAATACCGTGACGAACCGCACCTGCCTGGCCAGACTCACCACCACCTGAGACATTGACCAAGATGTCGAAACTATTTTCGTTTTCGGTCAAAGCCAATGGTTGGCGCAGAATCATGCGCGAAGTTTCGCGGGAAAAGTATTCGTCTGCCGGTTTGTCGTTGACAACAATGTTGCCTTTACCAGATTTCAGAAATACGCGAGCGACGGAGCTTTTGCGGCGACCTGTACCGTAATTGTATTTACCAATCATTTATTGTCCTTAAGCCTGGCTTTGAATTTTCAAAGGCTGTGGTTGTTGTGCAACATGGTCATGCTTTTCACCAGCATATACCTTCAGTTTACGAATCATCGCATAACCCAGTGGACCCTTGGGCAACATACCCTTCACTGCCTTTTCCAGGGCGCGACCAGGAAATTTTTCCTGCATCTTGCTGAAGGTTGTTGTGGAAATTCCACCTGGGTAGCCACTGTGACGATGATAAAGCTTGTCGTTACCTTTGTTACCAGTCACCTTGATCTTGTCAGCATTCACTACAACAATGTAGTCACCTGTATCAACGTGAGGGGTGTAAATTGTTTTGTGCTTGCCACGCAAGCGATGGGCGATTTCACTCGCCAAACGACCCAACACCACGTCTGTTGCGTCTACTACGAACCAGTCACGCTTCACTTCATGCGCTTTAGCAGAAAAAGTCTTCATCTGACTAACCAATACTTGCCAAAAAATTAAGAGCGCGATTTTATGCCATGGAAGGAGCGCTTGTCAAACAGAATCGTGTTTAAAATTAAAGATAATAAATTGTTCTACATTGAAAATTAAGCTTGTCAGCAGGCTGACACTGTCGCTGAAAATTTGTCAGGTGGGGGATGCGCGCTCTTATTAACAAATAGAGTGAGCAAGCCTGTATAAATCGTTCTTGAAATTAAATAGGATAGATATATCAAGTAGATATGGCTTTTTTTTATTGTAATGGCATTACAGAATGGTGTAATGTGCATCTGTGGAACATAGATTGCATATATTAGCCCGTTAATGGGTGGTCATTGGGATTGACTGTTTCCAATGCCTGAAGAAATCGCTTGTATATAAAGTACCTGCCACATGGTTAGAAAGTATAAAACACGCCGTCCTGTATCCATGTTGCTGATTGCTATGTTAATCAGCAACACGCATGTATTTGCAATGGGACTTGGCAATATGGAAGTGCGTTCCTTCCTGAGCGAGCCTTTGCGTGCAAGCGTTAAACTTTTTGACATTCCCAAAGGACTTGATACTGCTTGCTTCAAATTGGTCGCACACAATGACCAAGGTGAGGCCAGGCCTGTAGCTGCCAATATGCAGCTACGCAAGGGTACCGACAATCAGGCACAGCTCCTGATCAAGTCGATCCAGATCGAGAGCGATCCCATTCTGAATCTCACGCTGGTGTCCAGTTGTGAAACGCTGATGCAGCGCGAATATGTCATCTTGCTTGACCCACCTATCTCAGCCAATGCGTTTGCCAATGATTTTGATACAGAAGCACTAGAGGATACAGCACCAGTTGCCGTTGCCCGCTTACCAGCTCCAGATCCGAAGCAACTGCTTGGAAGCGAGGTCAACAGCCAACCACAAACGCTGCCACTAAGATCAGAGAGCACACCGAAAAAAGCGACCAAACCAACCAATCAGCGCGTCTCTGGCTCTAGTAACACTGTAACTACAAGTAGCGGCCGCACACCTCAACCTATTCCAGCGCCACCACCTGCTGTAGCGCCAGAAACCCCCAGACTGGTTGTTTCTGGCGGCGAAAGCCATGCCTATCTGCATGAAATGCCCATGCAGCTTCAACTATCAACCACATTGGGACAATGGCCGGCAACGCCAACCGATGCCGCCTTGACTTCGACAGATGTGTCGGACGAAATCACAGCGATGACTAACAAGCTGGCTTATCTCGAATCACAGATCATGGCATTGGAAACGAGAAATCGCGAATTGGAACAAAGCCGTTTGCAATCCACCGCCCAGGCTGCAAGCACCACATCCGATTTTTCCAACTGGCTTTATTACCTTCTGCTGGCTGCGTTACTGGGGGCTGTATTACTCATTGCCCGCTGGGTCCGTCAGCGCAGTCAATTGCGTCAGATGGCCTCCAGTTCAGCACTTTGGGATGAAATGGCGCCTGCCAAAAATCGCCCAGACTTGATAGAAGATGATTTTCTGGTAGAAGAAAGTGAATTTTTGCCCGAGGCAGCTGGACTGGCAGTAAGTCCTGAAAATGCCAAAACCAGTGAATCCAAGGATGCACCAAAAATTGATCTATTTTCCTCGTCCTTTATGACACAACAGGATGGTGCTGAGGTTAATGAGGATATTCTAGAACAAGCTGAAGTATTTGTTGCACATGGCCGCACCGCACTTGCCATTATTTTGCTGCAGGATCATCTGCGCGAAGCTGCAGATATCTCACCGGCGCCATGGCTGATGTTGCTGGACTTGCTGAAACGTGAAGGTCAACAGGATGAATTTGAGGCTGCATGTGCAGAATGTCAGAAACATTTTAATGTGGCCGTGCCTGACTTTACTGCGCCTGCAGTAGACGATCCCAGCAGTCTGGAAGATTATCCCCGGGTCAAGGAGCGTTTGGAGCAGGTGTGGGGCACTGCAGATACCATCGCGTTTCTCGATGACTTGATTTATAACCGCCGAGCCGAAGCAAGGCAGGGATTTGAGCGAAACGCCTACCTTGATATTTTATTGTTGCGCAGTATTGCCAATGATTTGAAATTTAGTGGTAACAAACCCACCGCGAGCATTTTGCCTTTCGCTGACAAAAAGCAGGAAAAGTTTCAGGATTCTGATTTGACTGAAGACGCGCCAGAGATCGTACATAACTTCTACTTTGACAGCGAGCCGGAATCCAGGCTCTCTGACGAAGACAAGTCCGTGCCATTGGAATTTGATATCATTGTCAAAGTTGATCGGGGTTAATACCAATAACTGACTACCAGCCCGGCAAACACAGCCGCACCCAGCCAGTTATTATGTAAGAATGCCCTGAAGCATAACTGGGGTTGCCGTTGTCGTATCAATCCATAGTGGTAAATCGCGATACATCCTGCTGCTGCCAACCCAATATAATAAGGCCAACTCAGCTGTTGTAAAACACCCACCCAAACCAGCAAGCTCAGCATCGCAGCATAACACAGCATGATGGCCACGACCTCAAATCGTCCAAACCAGATAGCAGATGATCGAATACCGATCTTGAGATCATCTGGCCGATCCACCATGGCATATTCAGTATCGTAGGCAACGGCCCAGCACATGTTGGCCAACAGCATAATCCATGCAATCACAGGAATCTGCTCAGTCAGTGCGGCAAAGGCCATGGGAATTCCAAAGCCAAATGCGATACCCAGATAGGCCTGCGGAATAGCAAGAAATCGTTTGGTTAATGGATAGGTGGCAGCAAGAAATAGTGCGATAAACGAGAGCCCAATGGTCAGCAAATTAAGTTGCAAGACCAGTATAAAAGCTGAAAGGCTTAGACCCATCGCCAGTAAGATGGTCTCCTTGACGCTAACCTCTCCGGTCGCTAATGGACGGCTTTGCGTGCGAGCAACATGGCGATCAAAATTACGGTCTGCCATGTCGTTCATGACACAACCTGCGGAACGCATCAGAGTGGTACCCAATACAAATATCCACACTACCCACCCATCAGGCTCCCCGTTACCTGCAATCCAAAGCCCCCACAGTGTCGGCCAGAGTAGCAAAAGAATGCCGATGGGTTTATCGAGACGCATCAAGCGCTCATAAGCATCAATACGTACTTTCCAGCTCATCGATCCAGCACCTGTGGAAGAAAGACTTCTGTCACCATAATGGCCGCCTCGTTCAGGCGAAAAATTGAACGTCTGGCCCACAAGGCCTCTGGACGTTGCGTTGATCCAGCCAGTGCACGACGGTACAAGGCATGTTGCCTTGACAGCTTCTTGTATTCTAACGGCGTCCGGGTAACTCTGGGGTTCATGAACAGGGCCGCGCCCAGAGGACGATTTCCCAGCCTGGCCAGCGTTCGCCACTCCCCTTGCAAACTGGTCAACGGCAAAACGCTATGCGCAAACACCACTGGCGTGCCATCGCATATCAGCATCACCTCTCGCAGAAGGGCGTGCTCACGCCGCGGCAGATTCAACAGTAAAGCCTCGTCAACTTGCGGTTTGGCATATTGATGCCGAACAGGCTGTACCTGAAATTTCTGACTTCTGGCCTGCAATCGCTTGGTGAGCGATCCACCATCAACCAGCCAGCGACGGTAAGGTCCGCTATTCACGGGTTGACGTATCCACGGGGTATGGGTAAGTAATGGACGAGAGAAGACTTTCACAGGCGCATTATGTCACAGCCAGAAAAGGCCTACATCACTCTGATGTGTACGCCGTTTATAGGCTAAGTAAATGTGTAGGTTGGTGCCAAGCAGTGCAATACATGCCGTTGGGCATGAGCATGGATCAAACCTTGACCAACTCTTCTGCGGCACCCATCCAGCGCTGCAAATGCTGCTCCACTGCTTCTGGACATTCAATTAACAGGCGTTCTGCGACTGGTTTTGCCGCTTCGAGCAAGTCTGCATCACTTGTCAGATCAGCAATTTTCAACATGGGGACACCACTTTGGCGCACCCCAAGGAACTCCCCTGGCCCACGCAAATTAAGATCGGCCTGCGCAATTTCAAAACCATCTGTGGACTCATAAATCACCTTGAGTCTGGCACGGGCCATATCTGACAATGGATTCTGGTAAAGCAGCAGACAGGTACTCTTCTCAGCACCTCGACCGACGCGTCCACGCAGTTGATGTAACTGGGAAAGCCCCATGCGTTCAGCATGTTCAATCACCATGAGACTGGCATTGGGGACATCCACGCCCACTTCAATGACGGTGGTCGCCACTAGCAACTGAATTTGATTTGCACTGAACTGCGCCATGATGTCTTGCTTTTCTGCGGGTTTCATACGGCCATGTAGCAATCCAACGCGCAGGTCTGGAAAGGTTTCTCGCATGGCATCATGGGTCGCAATCGCGGTTTGCAGCTGCAGGGCTTCTGATTCCTCAATCAAAGGGCAGACCCAATAAGCCTGCTTCCCTTGCAGACAGGCCTCATGCACACGTTGCAGCACTTCATCTCGACGACGCTCTGACACCAGCTTGGTAACGACAGGCGTGCGGCCAGGCGGTAGCTCATCGATCACTGACACATCGAGATCGGCGTAATAGCTCATCGACAGCGTTCTTGGTATCGGCGTAGCACTCATCATTAGCTGATGCGGGGCAGTGATACCGCTGCCATTGGCTTTTTGCCGTAACTGCAGGCGCTGCTGTACACCAAAGCGATGCTGCTCATCGACAATAACCAGACCGAGCTTTGCAAACTGGACTTGATCCTGAAAGATGGCGTGGGTGCCAATCACAAACCCTGCCTCGCCACTTTCGACTAGCGCCAATGCAGCTGTACGTTCCTTTTTAGTCTGGCTACCAGCCAGCCATGCCAGCTGTATTCCCAGAGGTTCCAGCCATTGCTTGAGCTTACGGAAGTGCTGCTCGGCAAGAATCTCGGTAGGAGCCATCATGGCCACTTGCCAGCCATGTTCAATGGCCTGCAATGCCGCCATGGTAGCGACTATGGTTTTGCCACTCCCTACATCACCCTGTAATAAACGCTGCATCGGATGGGCTTGTGTCAAATCCTGCGTAATCTCAAGCGCTGCCTTTTGTTGTGCGCCTGTCAGGCGGAAGGCGAGCGTTTTCAGTAAGGCGCTGATGAGTTTTCTGGAGGGTGGGAGTGCAGGTGCACCTTGCTGACGCCGCCGCGCATAGTGTCTTCGCATGGAGAGCTGTTGCGCCAGCAATTCATCAAATGCCAGCCTGCGCCAAACCGGATTGGCTCGATCCTGCAAGCGCTCCAGACGCTCCCCGGCAAATGGATGATGCAGCGTCCTCAAGCTTTCGGCAAATGTTGGCAACTGAAGTGGACGGTACACCCAAACTGGCAGTATTTCATCCAGCAGATTCTGTTGCAGTGCCCAATCAATGGATTTACGTAGCGTGAGCTGACTCAAGCCAGCGGTGGTCGGGTATACGGGGGTGAGCGTTTGGGGAATCGGGGTGTCGTCGGTTACAGGACGACACTGTGGATGTACCATTTCCCAACCAAAAAATCCGTTTCGCACTTCCCCAAGTACGCGGAAACGTTTGCCCGCTTCAAGCGATTTGGTCTGGCTGGGATAAAAATGCAAAAACCTGAGGATCAGCTGTCCAGTGGCATCCCGTAAAGTTGAAATCAAGGCCTTACGAGGTTTGTAGTGCACCTCGGTATGCACAATTTCACCTTCCACCTGAGCCTGTTCGCCTGCCCGCAAGTCACGAATCGGGGTGATTCTGGTTTCATCAAGATAGCGGAGTGGCAGATGCAAAAGCAGCGCATGAAAATTGTGGATGCCCAGTCGCTGCAACTTTGCCAATACTGGCTTGCTAATCGCCTTGCAATCAGAAAGCATCTGCACAGCGATTTCTATCAGCGCTGCTTGTTGTTCGCGAGTACTTTCCGCGATATCAGCATCAGGCGTTCAGCTCCATCACCCCATCGGCTTCTACCAAGGCACCCCGCGGCAAGGAGGCAACGCCCACGGCAGCGCGTGCTGGATAAGGTTGCGTGAAATATTCAGCCATAATGGTATTCACCAGCGCGAAATTGGCGAGATCGGTCAGAAAAATGTTGAGTTTCACAATATCCGCCATGCCGCCGCCGCTGGCTTCTGTCACTGCACGCAGATTCTGAAAAACACGGTGCACCTGCGCCTCAATCCCTTCCACCAGCTGCATGCTGACAGGATCAAGACCGATCTGGCCTGAGAGATACACAGTATTACCGACTTTGACCGCTTGTGAATAAGTGCCGATAGCTTGTGGTGCGCCATCTGTGTGAATGATTTCTTTTGCCATGATTTTCCTGAAAACGATTGAGATGAAAACTGATATTTTAGAGAGAGTTGAGAGTGGATTGAACTATAGATTTAGCACTATTGTGAACGTTGCTCGCCACCCGCACCCTTGACCCGATTGATACGGATCATATCGGGAATCTTGCGCAAACGACGCATCAAGTCTGCCAGATGCACCCGGTTTTCAACCTGCACAGTAAAATTCATATTGGTATATGCGCTACCGTCCGGCTCTTCCATACTGATATGGTCAATATTGGAACCAGCATCGGCAATGCCCGCCGCAATTTTAGCCAGCATCCCGCGCTCGTTGGCGACCGTCAGCTTAAGATTCACCTTGAATAATCGCTTGCTATCAGGCTCCCACTCGACATCCAGCCACTTATCCGGATCCAGTCGGAATTTGCGAATAGCCGGGCAATTATGGGTGTGAATCACTAAGCCCTTGTCCTTGTTGATGAAGCCCAGAATCGGATCCCCCGGAATGGGACGGCAACATTGTGCAAACTGCACCGCCATGCCCTCAGAACCGCGGATCGTAATCGTATCCAGCACCTTATTGAGCTGTCGGGCCTGACGCTCATTGGCACTTTCCAGTCGCCCTTCTTCAGACCGCTGCTCTTCTGTCTTGGCCATCAGCTGATGAGCCACCATCACATTCAGCCGCTTGCCAAGGCCGATATCCGTCAACACCTCCTGACGGCTCTTGGCACCATAATCACGGAGCAGTTTCTGCCAGCGTGATTCATCAATCTCGGCAGGGTCTACATGCAAGGCTCGCAATGCCTGATTCAACATGCGTTCGCCCAAATGCGCGGACTCGGTCGACTGCATGGATTTAAGGAAGTGGCGGATATGCGCACGCGCCTTACCCGTAATCACATAATTGAGCCAGGCAGGGTTCGGTTTGGCCAGGGCGGAGGTGATGATCTCAACATGATCGCCATTGTGGAGTTCGGTACGCAGGGGTGCCAGCTCCTGATTAATCTTCACCGCGACACAACAGTTACCGATATCCGTGTGAACCGCGTACGCAAAGTCCACGGCAGTGGCGCCTTTGGGTAAAGCCATGATCTTGCCACGCGGGGTAAACACATACACTTCATCTGGAAACAGATCCACTTTGAAGTGCTCAAGAAATTCCAATGAATCCGCACTTTCACTCTGAATATCGAGCAACCTTTGCAACCATTGATGTGTTTGTTGTTGCAGCTGGGTTAGGTGGGCATCGGTGGTCTTGTAAAGCCAGTGTGCCGCAACGCCAGCATCCGCGATATTGTGCATCTCACGGCTGCGAATCTGGACTTCTATCGGAGTGCCGAACGGACCAAACAACGTAGTATGCAAAGATTGATAGCCATTGGCCTTGGGGATGGCAATGTAATCCTTGAATTTGCCGGGAATCGGCTTGTATAAACCATGCAGTATGCCCAGCGCCTGATAACAGGTCGGCATATCTTTCACTATTACGCGGAAGCCGTAAATATCGTAAATTTGAGAGAACGTGGTCGTTTTACCCGCCATCTTCTTGTAAATGCTGTAAAGATGCTTCTCTCGCCCTGTCACTTCGGCTTCTACATGCAGCTCCGCCAGCCGCTGCTTGATCGCATCCTGGATCTTGCCTACCACCTCTTTGCGGTTGCCACGCGCCGCCATAATGGCCTTGGAGATAACGCGGTAACGCATTGGATAAAGATAGCGGAAGCTGAGATCCTCCAGCTCCTGAAAAATGCTGTTCAGGCCGAGACGATTGGCAATCGGTGCGTATATATCGAGGGTTTCACGCGCAATACGTTTGCGCTTCTCAACACCCATCACATCAAGGGTTTGCATGTTATGCAGGCGATCTGCCAGTTTGACCAGAATGACACGCACATCCTGCGACATCGCCAGTAGCATCTTGCGGAAATTTTCCGCCTGCGCTTCGGTCGCACTCTGAAACTCAATCTTGTCGAGTTTCGATAGGCCATCCACCAGTTCCGCCACCTGCTTACCAAACTGATCAGCAATCTCCTGCTTGGTAATGCCGGTATCCTCGACAACATCGTGGAGTAAGGCTGCGATCAGCGTGGGGGTATCGAGGTGCAGGGCAGCGAGGATGCCGGCCACCGAAACCGGATGGGTGATGTAGGGTTCGCCACTGCGGCGAAATTGACCTTCGTGGGCCGCTTTGCTAAATCGGTAGGCTGCCCAGATTTGGGCAATGTCTTCTTGTTTGAGGTATTCCTTGAGTCGCAGGGTGAGCTGCGAATGATCGCTGTCGGCGGGCAACAGCGGAGGCTGGCTCGGAGCTAAAGGTTCTGCCGTATGTCTTGCGGCGGATTTTGCCATGGCACTAGAGTTACCCTGTTCATCATTCTGGGTGATCGGGTTAGCTTAACCTGATCACACCTATGCTCAGGCATGACCCCGGTTCAATACTTCAAGACCCACCTTACCCGCTGAAATTTCACGCAGCGCCAATACGGTCGCCTTATCTTTCAGACCGTGAGTGTTCACAAGCGGTTCCGAGCCGTTGGCAAGCTGTCGTGCGCGGTAGGCGGCAACCAGCGTCAAATGAAAACGGTTAGGAATCTTATCCAGACAATCATCTACTGTAATACGTGCCATTGTTCATTTCTCCATGATACTTACTTGAGCGTGTTCAGCAGCGCCTGATGTTGCGCTAGCTGAACTTCGCACTTGAGACGCTGGGCCCGTGTAATTGCACGTAAATCCTCCAGCGCCATTTGAAAATCGTCATTGATTATAACATAGTCAAATTCTGCCACATGGCTCATCTCATCCCGTGCAGCACGCAGTCGGCGCGCGATTACTTCTTCGGTATCCTGTGCACGGTTTCTCAGACGTCGCTCTAGGGTATCCATGGAAGGCGGCAGTATAAAAATACTGATCACATTGGGGATCAGCTTTCTTACCTGCGCTGCACCTTGCCAGTCAATCTCCAGAATCAGATCATCGCCCGCGCGCAAACAGTTTTCGACTCTGGTTTGGGATGTACCATAACGGGCCCCATGCACTTCTGCACACTCGAGAAACTCACCCGCTTCCAACATGCTGATAAATTGGGCTTCATCGACAAAATAGTAATCAACACCATCAACTTCGCCAGGGCGTGGTTTGCGTGTGGTATAGGAAATGGACAGTCGAATGTGTCGGTCAGCTGCCAATAGCGACTTCACCAGACTGGTTTTACCGGTCCCTGAGGCTGCCGCTACGATAAATAAATTTCCACTCATACCAATTCTCCTGCTCGATTTTCCGCCAAACGTTCCACGCGACGCTTGTAAGCGATGGAGGATATCAGGGATGCCACAATAAATACCACACCTATCAGGCCGGTAATCACTTCCGGCACATGCTGATAAATAGAATAAAACATGATCAGGCCCAGAATACCAATCGCATAATGCGCGCCATGCTCCAGATACACATATTTCTGTAGCGTACCACGATAGACAAAATGAACCGTCAGCGAGCGGACAAACATCGCCCCAATCGCGAGCCCCAACATGATGATGACCACGTCACGCGTGATCGCAAACGCACCAATGACCCCGTCAAATGAAAATGATGCGTCTAGAATTTCGAGGTAGATAAAACCCATCGCACCATTACGCTTGGCTGCATGACTGATGGCCTCTCCCTCAGACTGCTCACCGAAGAAACTGCCTAGACTATCCACCACAATAAACAGCACAACGCCTGCCACGCCAGACAGTAGAACGGTCATTTTCTTTTCCACTGGCAATGGCAAATAGTGCTGTAGCGCTAGCAATATGGCCAGGGTAATGACGATACCTGCAGAATCCAGTTTTCCGAGTTTGGAAAGCCGTTCTTCAAATCGGCCCAGCCAATGCAGATCCTTGCTGTCGTTCAGCAGAAAACTGAGAAATACCAGAAACAGAAAGGTGCCGCCAAACGCAGCAATTGCAGCATGCCCTTCCATCAAGTGTCTTGAGTATTCGGCGGGTTGTTGCAACGCCATTTGAGCGACTTCCAGCAAGCCCTGACTGGTTGCCACCGCGACTAGCAGCAAAGGAAAAACCAGTCGCACCCCAAATACCGCAATTAGAATACCCACAGTGAGAAAGAGCCGACGCCATTTTTCATTCATGTCCTTGAGAATAGAAGCATTGACGACGGCATTATCAAAAGACAAGCTAATTTCCATCACACTCAGAATCAAGGCAAGCAATAACGCCGGCCAGATACCTGACATGGCACCTGTGGTGTGATACCCCCACCATCCGGCCAGTCCGAGACCGAGGAAGGTGACAATGATTGAATATCTGAAATCGCGCATGGTTCTACCTGAAAAATACTGAAAGCTGATCTATCTCGCGCAGTCTACTTCACTCGATATTCTGGATCTGCTCACGCATCTGCTCAATCAGCACTTTCAGCGCCATGGAAACCTGAGACACTTCAGTGGATACGGATTTCGCCCCCAGTGTGTTGGCCTCTCGATTCAGCTCCTGCATGAGAAAATCGAGCCGCTTGCCTGCTGCGCCACCGGCTTCAAGAATGCGTCTTGCTTCTTGCACATGGGCAGCGAGACGCGTCAGTTCTTCATCAACATCAACGCGTTGCGCATAGAGCATCATCTCCTGACGAATGCGATCTTCGTCCTGCTGTTTCATGACGTCTTGCAGCCGACTCATCAGTCGTTCCTGATACGCCTTGATCTGCAAAGGCAGCAGCGGTTTCACCTGACTGATGTGCTGTTCTATCCCAGCCAGACGCTCCAGAATCACAGCTTTAAGCTTTTCACCCTCACGCGCACGGGATTGTGCCATATCATCCAGCGCCTGCGTGAGGCAGTGCCGAATATCTTCGCCAAGGCTATCCGTATCCAGCAAAGGCCGTATCTGCACGTTAGGCCAATGCAGAATTTCAGCCACTGAAAGCGGCTGGCTTTGTGGGAAAAACTGCTGCACTGTTGTGCTCATCTGGGCCAGTTGCTGTAATACTTCGGTATCTAGCTGCGGTGTTTTATCCTGGGACTGTTTATCCATCAGCCCCAGTCTGCACTCGACTTTTCCGCGCCCAAGTTTAGCGGCGATCAGCTCACGTATAAGCGGCTCAAAAGCTCTGACCTGATCATCCAGCTTGAGTTGAAGCTCAAGATAACGATGATTGACTGAACGGAGTTCCAGCACCAGCACCCCACTCGCGGTCTCTTTTTCCAGGGCTGCAAACCCGGTCATGCTGAAGATCATTGCCATTCTGCTTTCATCCAAATTTAGCGCATAGTATCAAATGCAATGTGTTTCATGCCAAAATAGCCTGCATATTTTACGAATCCCCCAACGCAAGCTTAGCGCATGGCAAATAACCAGAATCTTTCCCTGCCCATCGGGTATGAACTGATGGGATACAAAATCAAGAAAGTCCTGAGTGCCGGGGGGTTCAGTTTCGTCTATCTGGCCACCGACCAGAACGCCAATACGGTTGCCATCAAAGAGTATTTACCGACAGCTCTGGCACTGCGCAAGGAAGGCGATCAAGTCATTGTACCAACTCAAGAGGCGTCCGGCAGTTTTCGGCATGGTCTGAAATCATTCTTTGAAGAAGGCCGCGCACTCGCCAATATTAATCATCATAATATTGTGCGTGTGATCAATTTTTTTCGCGCGAACGAAACCGTGTACATGGTCATGCAATATGAGCGCGGTAAATCCTTGCAGGAATATATTCTCAGCCACCATGAACCCGTCTCTGAAAACTTTCTAAGGCGCGTTTTTACTGAACTGCTGAATGGTCTGCGTGAGGTACATACGCAGAAACTGCTGCACCTTGATATCAAGCCGGCCAATCTTTATATCCGACTGGATGGCTCACCCGTGCTACTGGATTTCGGCTCCGCACGGCAAACGCTGAATGAATCCCTCCCTAAGCTACCACCCAGCTATACCCCCGGATTTGCAGCACCTGAGCAATATACCAATCGCAACCTGCTTGGCCCCTGGAGTGACATTTACAGCATCGGTGCCACCATGTATTCCTGTCTGACTAGAGCCACCCCCCTAGCGGCCAGTGAACGGCTGAAGAAAGATACCCTGATTCCGGCAGAAAAGCTGGGCAAAGACATTTATTCAGACGGCCTGCTGCAAATCATCGATAGTTGCATGGCGCTGGATCACCTCGCTCGGCCTCAAAGCATTTATGCGCTGCAGAAATCCTTGCAAAAGGATATTCCACCCAGCCCCGTCAATGACGCCAAAAAACCCAGATTGATGGATAAGATCAAAACCATTTTACAAAAGGAAATCCCGAAAGTCCGGAGTAAAGCAGAATGAAATTTACGGTTTATCAGAATAGCCGACAGGGGCCACGTGCTTACAATGAAGACCGGCTCGCCTATTCCTACAGCAAGGATGCCTTATTGGCCGTTGTGGCAGATGGCATGGGTGGTCACCGTCATGGTGAGGTGGCTGCAGAACTGGCAGTCAAATCCTTGACCGATGCGTTTCAAAACCTAGCCATTCCTACCCTCATCGATCCGATCAAATTTCTGACTGACCACATCATGCAGGTGCATGATGCGATTGATAGTCTTACCTTGGCTAACGATCTCGATGACGCACCACGCACAACGATTGTGGCCGCGATCATGCAGGATAATAAAATTTACACCGCTCATGTAGGTGATTCACGGCTTTATCATTTTCGTAATGGACAACTGATTTTCCGGACTGAAGATCACTCAGTAGTACAAATGTTATATCGCAAGGGGCAACTGCGTTATGAGGACATGGCCCAGCACCCGGATTTCCATAAAATCTACAATTGCCTGGGTGGTGATCGCATGCCGCATATCGACATCGCGACCGTGCGTGAACTCAGGGACGGCGATATCCTGCTGCTTTGTACCGATGGGTTATGGTCTGCGCTCAATGATCAGGACATTGCCAAAATTCTGCATGCGGGAGGCATTCTGGATACCATGCCCAAGCTGCTGAATATTGCTGAAGCGGTATGCGGCCCCGGTGGCGACAACATGAGTGCGATTGGTCTGCAATGGGGAGACCGTCAAAATGGCAGATTAGCCGTTTCTACTGCAAGCATGCCCTTAGGTACCACCACCACCATCATTAATCCTGTCACACACGCACCTATCCCTGGAGAAGAATTGCCTCCTGAGGATTTAACGGATGAAGAAATCCAACGCGCGATTTTGGAAATTCAGCTAGCAATCAACAAGACCACACAGAAGTAAAGGCCACCTCACTGCGATCCTTTATAATCATGGTTTTGCCATTCAGGAATTGCCATGCGTCCAAGCCAGCGTGCCAACAATCAGCTTCGTCAGGTTGAAATCCTGCGCCATTACACCAAACATGCCGAGGGTGCCGTTTTAATCAAGTTCGGAGATACCCATGTGCTCTGCACGGCCAGCGTGGATGAAAAAGTGCCAGGCTTTCTGCGCGGCAAAAATCAAGGGTGGGTCACAGCCGAATATGGCATGCTGCCACGCTCCACCGGCAGCCGCATGCAGCGTGAAGCTGCACAGGGTAAACAGTCTGGCCGCACACAGGAAATTCAGCGCCTGATTGGACGCAGCCTGCGTGCCATCATTGATCTGGAAAAACTCGGCGAACGTACGATCCAAATCGATTGTGATGTGATTCAGGCCGACGGGGGTACCCGCACAGCTGCAATTACCGGTGCTTATGTCGCTTTGTATGATGCGGTGTCGCATCTAATTAAGAACGGCCTGATCAGTGCATCTCCACTGAGAGATTCAGTAGCTGCAATTTCAGTGGGCGTTTACAAAGGCATGCCTGTGCTGGACCTGGATTATGTAGAGGACTCTGACTGCGACACCGATATGAATGTGGTGATGACCGGTAGCGGTGGCTTTGTTGAGGTTCAAGGCACTGCTGAAGGCGAGCCATTCCAGCGTGATGTCATGAACGCCATGTTGGATCTTGCTGCAGCGGGGATTCAACAGCTCAGCCAACAGCAAAAGGTAGCGTTAGGCCTGTAAGCCCATGAAGAAGCTCGTCATCGCCAGCGGTAATGCTGGAAAACTAAGAGAAATTGCGCAGTTGCTTTCACCACTGGCGATTGAAGTGCTGCCCCAATCCGACTTTAATGTGCCAGAGGCAGAAGAACCCTATTTCACTTTTATTGAAAATGCACTGGCAAAAGCACGTCATGCCAGCTTGCATAGTGGCCTGCCCGCCTTGGCAGATGACTCCGGGATTTGTGTCGACGCCTTGCAGGGCGCGCCCGGCGTTTATTCCGCCCGTTTTGCTGGTGACCCCAAATCTGACGCGCGTAACAATGAAAAACTGCTGGAAGTCATGCAAGGTCTCAGCAATCGGGCCGCTCATTATTATTGCGTCATGGTGCTGGTGCGTAGCCCGGAAGATCCACAACCTCTGATTGCCCAAGGCAGCTGGCAAGGTCGCATTCTGGAAGCACCACGCGGCGATGGTGGTTTTGGCTATGACCCGCTTTTTCTGGATGATAAAACTGGCAAAACCGGTGCTGAGCTACCGTTGGAGATCAAGAACCGCATCAGTCATCGCGGCCATGCCATGCGTGACATGCTTCATCTGATAGAAAAGCTTACATCATGAGTGAATGGCCCGTCTGGCATCGCGATGACAAGTCGGTGGTCTCCTGCACCGAAAAGATCAAGGTGATGAAAGAAAACTTTGATGAACTCAAGCAAATGGCACAAGATGCGCTAGAGGATGGCTTACTGATGGAAGTCTCCGAGCAACAAATGCGCGAGATCTTGCACAAACTGGTTGATGATCTGATCAACCCCTACCAGAAGCCATGATCCCCATCATACCGATTACTGACGCTGCGCCGCTGGCAGGGACAACAACAGCATCTGGACTCAGCAATCCTCCACCACTTTCGCTGTATATTCATATTCCATGGTGTGTACGCAAGTGTCCGTATTGCGATTTCAATTCACACGAGTCTCGTCAGGAAATTCCTGAGCTAGCCTATGTCGATGCATTAATTGCTGACCTTGAACAATCTGTTCCCAGAATCTGGGGCCGCAAGATTCGCAGTGTATTTTTCGGGGGAGGTACGCCCAGCCTGTTTTCACCCGCCTCCATTGATTGTATTCTGAGTCAGGTTCGCATGCTCACCCCGTTGGAATACGAGGCCGAAATTACACTTGAGGCAAATCCCGGCACGGTCGATGCTGCGCATTTCAGGGGATATCGTGAAGCTGGGGTGAATCGACTTTCCCTTGGCATCCAGAGTTTTAATAACCGTTACCTTGCTTCACTGGGTCGGATTCATGATCAGGATCAAGCATTTCATGCTGCGGAGTTAGCACTTGCTACCTTTGAAAGGGTTAATCTGGATGTGATGTATGCATTACCAGACCAAACGCTTGAAGATGCCCTCGCTGATGCTGAACATGCATGTGCCTTAAGTCCATCACACCTTTCTTTCTATCACCTGACGCTGGAACCCAACACCCCATTTCACCGTACACCACCCAGCCTGCCGGATGACGATGCCAGTGCCACCATGCAGGAAGCCATTGAAGATTTACTCAAATCGCATGGCTACGAACATTATGAAACCTCAGCCTTTGCCAAAAAAGGGCAGCGTGCCCGTCACAATCTGAACTACTGGACGTTTGGGGATTATCTGGGCATTGGCGCAGGTGCGCACAGCAAACTCAGCTATCACGACAAAATCACACGTGAAACTCGTCATAAGCATCCCAACAAGTATCTGGAGCATGCGCTACAAGGCCGTGCGGTGGACAATGAATGGCAAATCAGCCGAGATGAGCTGGGATTTGAATTCATGATGAACGCCCTCAGGCTGACAGAGGGATTTGATATTGATCTGTTTCAGCAACGCACCGGACTGCATCATGCAGCAATCCATCAGGCTATCCAATCAGGTATTCAGCAAGGCTTGCTGGAATGGGAAGACCACGTGCTCAAACCAACGCTACGTGGGCAACGTTTTCTGAATGAATTGCTACAGCTGTTTTTATAAGCACTGCTTTTGATAACCCCTGGCTAATAAATTGTCAGGTTTTGTGGATTGTTGACGACCTCGCATTCTGACAGGCCCATTTGATAACGGTCCCAATTCAGCGTTGCGTTTCCAGACAATCCGCTCCCATGCTCGGAGGTGGTACTGATGGTGCCCGAAGGTGTCACCAGATAGAACTTACAACCTTCTTTCACGATATAAGGCGGTTCTGCATTCACCTGTTTACTTGGGAAAATACTGCCCTCAGGTGCCTTGGTGTCCAAGCTGGTCTGGGTGTCAGCGTTATTGTTTTCCACTTCAATCTTGCAGGCTGAAACGAGCAGGATCAAACTAATTGCAAAATAATGCAGTTTCATGGAATCCCTTTCATTGGGGTGGTTATCGTCAAATTCAAACTGGCTTTTTACTTTCGCCTATCCGATTAGCCTGCGTAACACCCGGCACTTGATTGATGAGGGTCAGGATACGCTCCAACTGATCAAGGTGCATCACCTCTACCGAAAATTGCATGCGTGCCATCAAATTCCGGCTACGGGTATTCACCTTGGTCACATTGACGCGTTCACGCGCAAACAGATCACTGATATCACGCAGCAAGCCCTGGCGGTCATCCGCCAAGACTTCAATATCCACGTCAGCTTTGGTATTGGTGCTATCCCCCCATTGCGCATGCAGTAGTCGGCTGTGCCGCGATGCATCCATCCGTGCAATAAATGCGCAACCTTGCCGATGTATGGTCACACCGCGATCCCGTGTGACATAGCCAATAATTGCATCGGGCGGTGCCGGTTTGCAGCAGCGTGCCAGGTTGGTCAGCACATTGCCCACCCCTTCCAGCATGATGCCGCTCGGCGCTTTAGTGCCGGAATTTTTATGGGCAAACAATGCCTGCGCTTGTTCTGGTGCTTTCAGCTGATTGGCACCTTCTCTCAGCGCTTGCTCAAGCTGGTGTTCTGTCACATCGCCACGCCCAATCGCTGCGTGAAACTCATCAAGCTTGTTGAAATGCAGCTTTTGCGCCACACGCTCATGGTTGATGTTGTTTAATCCCAGACGATGCAGCTCTTTTTCCAGCTTGCTACGGCCAGCGGATACATGCTCATCAAAATGCACATATTTAAACCAGTGGCGTACCTTGGCCCGAGCGCGTGGACTATGGAGATATCCTAGCGATGGGGTGAGCCAGTCTCGGCTAGGACCACCCTGCTTGGCTGCCAGAATCTCCACCTGCTGTCCATTCTGCAGTTTGTAGTTGAGTGGCACGATATGACCGTTCACTTTGGCTCCGCGCGTACGGTGACCCAAATCGGTATGCAGGGTGTAAGCAAAGTCAACCGGTGTGGCCCCTTCCGGCAAGTCAATCACCTTGCCTTGTGGTGTCAACACATAGACTTTGTCCTGAAAAAGCGCACTGTTGAATTGCTCCAGCAAGTCGCCGTTTTCCGTGACATCTTCTTTCCAAGCCAAAATCTGCCGCAACCAGGCAATTTTTTCATCAAAGGCAGCGTCTGACTTACCACCTTCCTTGTAGCGCCAATGTGCTGCAACGCCTAATTCTGAATGATGGTGCATTTCATGGGTACGAATTTGCACTTCCAAAGCCAAGCCGCGCGGACCAATTACCGCAGTATGCAATGATCGGTAATCATTGCTCTTAGGGCGCGCAATGTAATCGTCAAACTCCCCTGGAATCGGTTGCCATAAGCTATGGATAAGCCCGAGGGCGGTATAACAATCCTTGATGTCATCCACCAGAATACGCACTGCGCGTACATCATAAAGCTCATTGAACGTGAGCTTCTTTCGTCGCATTTTGTTGATAATGCTAAAAATGTGTTTGGGTCGCCCAGTCACCTCTGCCTGAATACCTGCATCATTTAATGATTGGATCAGCTGTTGGATCACATCGGCAATGTATTGCTCGCGATCTATGCGTTTTTCATCCAACTGTCGCGCAACCTCTTTATAAAGCTGCGGCTCAAGATATCGCAATGAGAGATCTTCCAACTCCCATTTCAACTGCCAAACACCTAAGCGATTGGCCAGCGGTGCAAACAGGCCCTGGGTCTCGCGCGCAATCTCCTGCTGCAGATGCTGAGGTGCTTTTGCAAGATTTCTCATGGTTTCGGTGCGCTCTGCCAATTTGATCAGCACCACCCGTATATCTTCTGCCATGGCCAACAACATCTTACGAAGCTGCTCAATTTGCGCACCATCATCGGGATTTTGACCAGTCTTATGCAGACCCGCCATCTCACTGAACTCACGTATTTGCTCCATACGCGATAAACCTTCAACCAGCGACGCTACCCTTTCGCCATAGCGAGTCGTCAATTCGGTCTGCCAGTCATCCAGATAAGCCGGAACTGCATGCAGCAAGGTAGCGAGCAGGGACTCAATATCCATTTGCAGAGACTGAAGAATCCCCAATGTTCCCAGGGCATGAGTAATCAACGGCGTTCCGTTAAGATCCGCATGGCCTGCATATAGTTGAGAAACAAATGTATAGGCAGCCTGCATCGCTTCAGCATCTGCTGGCGACAAATCTCGGCATAACGTTGCTAGATTCCGTGCAGTTTCTTTTGATCGCGGTGTAGGAATATCGATGTCTGGGCTTGTGGTCATATGCTTGATTATCTCACCGCCAGGTTTGCTGATAAACCAGCGTTTTCACACTCAGAATAATGGACTAAGCAGTTATCACCGCTCAACAAGAAAAATATGAACCATAAAATAATGAATTTTTTATGATGCGTTTATGAAATTTTTGTTAAGGTTTGATTAATACAAGAATAAGACAATTCAATGACAATCATCACAAGCTGATGATAAATAATCCAATTTTGTTTAAATAATTATTGCAGTGTATTGCCAATGCCATCAAATGTTGCTCTGGTTTTAATATTTCTATAAATATCAAACAATTGCAGCATATTCCTTTGACGAACTTTGAGCTATATCCTTGTTCTCACTTAACGTGTAAACGAAATAATAAGGAGAAAAGATCATGAAAAAAATTGTATTGTTGATGGGATTAATCTTTGTTTCGCCAGCCATGGCTAATAGCAGTCATGAATGGCATGTAGCAAAAAATGCTTTATGTGAAGTGGTTGGTGAAATGTCGGTAAAAGCATTTGAGGCCAAAGCGGCAGATGTTCCGCAAGAAGCGGTTTTTACTAGCGTCACTCATGTTTGGGCCAGAAAAGCGATTGATTTCGGCTATCAGGAAGCAGATAGCATCAGGAATGCCTATGTGAATGGCTGGGCAAAATGTATGAACAAACTTGGGAGCATGTACGATCGTTGGGTACCACCATTGCGTGGTGATCACAACTAACGCAACCTGCGTTATTCATCAGTTCTGGTCATGTGCTGGCAACTTGCCAGTACATGCTGGAAACGTGAAACATTTGAAATTATCCGGCCTCACCCATGTGAGGCTTTTTTATGCCCTATCCTTTGCAGGAATTCCCGGAACATAACAAGAAACACTTCACAAATCTGCTTCTGTTTTATCTGAGCATCGTCGAATTTTCGACTGATTTGTTCAATTCCTATCGGCTAATTTTTCAGCTGTCTTGGGTCAGCAAACTGTGTAAAGCAAACAATTGCATTACGCTTGAACATCCAGTTCTTCACTTTTTCAGATCTATTTTCTGTCGCGATTTGAAAATATCACACGAGGGAAATAGTCTGAAATCGGGCTGTGGTCGCTGGATACCTCAAATTCTTCACCAGCAATATCTTCCCATTTTTGCTCATCAGGCGACATCATGACGACATGGTCAAACTGATTTGCATGACCGGTTTTTTCCTTGATAGCTGCCATTTTATTCTCCAGTTCAATTAAAAAATGTATCTGCAAAATAGAATGAGCAACTTGCGTACCAAAGTCATGAAGATCTATGGCAAACAGAGTGATGAGAGATGAAAAAAGCGAATCAGGTGGGTCTTCACAAAAAAAAGGGAGGCAAAGCCTCCTTTTTTATTTCAGGGTTGAAGCTTGTCAGTAGGTGACAAAAATTCGATAGCCTGCCACGGGCTCATTTCCAATAGAGATCGGTAAGCGTATTTCAATTTGCTGATGCGCGGATAAGCCGCGTTTGATGTCGGCGCTGGAAGCTACATAATCTGTCGGCTTGAGTGTTCTGCGCACAATGGGCTTATCGTTGTTGTCTGTCAGTGTCAGCTCCAGCATTGGAAAAGCTTGCGTAAAGTCAGCGGTATTCACCAGTGTGCTATGAAAATGGATCAGGCCCTGCCGATCCGCATCCTCACGCAACTCCGAGTCATCAATCAGAAGCTTGTCTGCAATTCTAGGCAACTCAACACGACATCCCAGCCATGCGCAGGCCTGTTCAAGGTGCGGCCTGAATTGCGGCATACGAGCCGCGATATCCGATCTGAGGAAATAAATTGCCTGAAATACTGCAGCAATCAGCAACACCACAATCAGCAGGCCAATCAGCCACTTTCGGCCATGACCTCCGCGCGGGGCATCCTGTCTAGTGGTCACGTCATCCAGAAAAGCCGGGCTGGTGCTGACGCCAGCTGTGGATATTGCGTAATCCGTCAGATGGCTGGTTGGCGTGTCGAGAATGATGACTTCCTCAACAGTTTCCTCGGTAACTTCTGGCAAAGGCGTATCGGCAATTTGCACCCGATCATCGTCAACAGGTAGCGCACGCTCGTCTATGGTGGGTTCAGGTGTCTCTGTGCTCTCCCAGCGAATTTCTATTTCCTCATGAATTTCTGCGTCTGGGATGTCATTGGTTTCAGCAGGTATTGAGGTCTCTGGCGTTGAGTCTTGTATAAAGAATGTAAGCTCAGTACTTTCATTTTCGATAGCTGCATCATGCGATATTTCAGTCTTATCCTGATCATCACTCAAGACCTGATCCTGGACATCACTTTGATTCTGGTCCAGATTCTCAGTCAGGTCTGGATATGAAGCTTGCTCAAGGTCATGACTTTGATCTGGTTCCAGTGAAACGGGAGCCAGTTCTGCTACTGGGGCATCCGGCACTTCGCTAAGCCGATCCAAGGCACTGAAAATCAGTTCACATTTGCCACAGCGCACATCACCACGATAAGCCGCAAGCTGCTCATGTGTGACATAAAATGCCGTTTCGCATGCTGGGCAACGGGTGACCAACCTCATTTTCTTTTCCCTGACAGTAAGACCCAACTATCCATGAAAACTGGTGCTTCCATCGTGAACCATTCTTCGTAAATTTGGGTGACTTGATCAGCCTGTTCTCTGAGAATGCCTGACAAGGCGATCAACCCGCCGGGTTTACACGCTGAAGCGAGTGCTGGTGCCAGCACCGACAGCGCGCTGGAAAGAATATTGGCCACCACGATATCAGCTGGCATCTCTCTAAGCTGATTGGATTTCATCGCGTCAGGTAGTAGAAATGTGGCATCCACATGATTTTGGCTGGCGTTGTAATGGCTGGACTCAATGGCCTGTGGATCAATATCGGTACCCAATACTTCTCCAGCCCCCAGCTTTTTTGCTGCAATCGCAAGTATCCCGGAACCACATCCATAATCCAGTACGCGCATACCCGGTTTGACTTGATCTGCAAGCCAGGCCAAACAAAGATGCGTAGTAGGGTGACTGCCCGTACCAAATGCTAGGCCAGGATCCAACACAATATTCAAGGCATCGGGATTGGGCGCTTGGTGCCAACTGGGCACAATCCATAAATCTTCACGAATCTTGATTGGATCAAACTGCGCCTGCGTTGCCCGCACCCAATCCTGTTCCTCGACGGTTTCTACCGTCCAATTCAGATTCGATAACCCGGTATTTTCAGCCAGTTCATCCATGACCGAATCAACATCAGCGTCAGCATCAAGCAAGGCGCTGACAATGTTGTCCTGCCAAATGCCGGGTGGCGGATCACCGGGCTCGCCAAAGATCGGCTGCTCATCCGGTGTTTCCGCATTTGCATCCTCAATGGTGGCAGAGAGTGCGCCCATTTCCATCAGCGTGTCGCTGATCAATTCAGCAGTGTTGTCATGCGCCTCGATGCGCAAACTTAACCAGCTCATGAGTGATGGTCAACAGCACTTACTTGGTCTGCAAACCAAGCTTCTGCTCCAGGTAATGAATGCTGGTACCCCCCAGATGGAACGCGGCATCTGCAATCAAATCACGATGCAAGGCAATGTTGGTCTTAATGCCTTCAACCGCCATTTCTGAAAGCGCAATCCGCATTTTTGCAATGGCCTGCTCACGGGTATCACCGTAAGCAATCAGCTTGCCGATCATGGAATCGTAGTGTGGTGGCACCATGTAGTTCTGGTAGGCATGGGTATCAACGCGAATCCCAGGACCACCCGGCATGTGGAAAGTACTGATACGCCCTGGTGAAGGCACAAAAGTGTACGGATCCTCAGCATTGATACGGCACTCAATGGCATGGCCCTTGAACTCGATATCACGCTGACGGAACGGCAGCTTTTCTCCAGCCGCAATCAGAATTTGCTGTTTGACGATATCAATGCCGGTAATCATCTCGGTCACCGGATGTTCCACCTGAACCCGGGTGTTCATCTCGATAAAATAGAACTCGTCATTTTCAAACAGAAACTCGAATGTACCGGCGCCACGATAGTTGATGCGGCGGCAGGCATCAGCGCAACGTGCTCCGATCTTATCGCGCAAACGTGTACTGATCCCAGGTGCCGGCGCTTCTTCAAGCACCTTTTGGTGCCGGCGTTGCATGGAGCAATCTCGCTCACCCAGATACACCGCATTGCCATGCTGATCTGCGAGTACCTGAATCTCGATGTGGCGTGGTTGCTCAAGGAATTTTTCCATGTAAACCATGGGGTTGCCGAATGCACTCTGTGCTTCTGATTTGGTCATGTTAACCGAAGCGATCAACGCCGCCTCAGTGTGCACCACGCGCATGCCGCGTCCACCACCACCACCTGCCGCTTTGATAATGACAGGGTAACCAATACGCTTGGCTTCTTTCAGGATAGCTTCGGGATCATCAGGCAATGCACCTTCGGAACCTGGTACACATGGCACACCTGCTTTGCGCATGGCCTCCTTGGCACTGACTTTATCACCCATGAGGCGAATAGTTTCTGCGCGTGGGCCGATGAATACAAAGCCGCTTTGTTCTACACGCTCAGCAAAGTCAGCGTTTTCTGAAAGAAAGCCATAGCCTGGGTGAATGGCCTCGGCATCGGTAACTTCAGCAGCACTGATCACAGCCGGGATATTCAGATAACTCTGACCCGATGGCGCAGGTCCTATACATACTGATTCATCAGCAAGCTGAACATATTTCGCCTCACGGTCTGCTTCAGAGTGTACCGCCACGGTCTTGATACCAAGTTCTCGACAAGCGCGTTGCACGCGCAAGGCAATTTCGCCTCGATTGGCAATCAGGATTTTTTCAAACATGATGCATCCTTAGCCGATGATAAATAAAGGTTCGCCGTATTCGACGGGCTGGCCATTTTCGACCAGAATGGCCTTGATCACGCCTGTTTGATCGGCCTCAATCTCATTCAGCAATTTCATGGCTTCAATAATACATAGTGTATCGCCAGCACTGACGCTGGAACCGACTTCAACAAAAGCTTTGGATTCCGGTGATGGTGAGCGGTAAAAAGTCCCGACCATGGGCGATTTCACTACATGACCCTCAACAACTGGTTCTGCTGCAGCTTCTGCTACGGCTGGGGTTGCCGCTGGGGCTGCTGGTGCACTTGGCGCTGCCATTTGCATATAAGGTTGATAGTGAACAGCAGGTGCCTGAGACGCAGGTTGATGTCGGCTGATTCTGACTTTTTCTTCGCCTTCTGTCAGTTCAAGTTCAGAAATGCCGGACTCTTCGACCAGGTCAATCAGCTTTTTCAGTTTACGTAAATCCATGGAGATACCTCTGTGACAAGTTACGCGCAGCAAATGCTACGCAGGTTGTTTTGATAATTGCATTAACACGTAATCTAGGGCGGCAATATAGCCCTGTGCACCCAGACCGCTGATCACGCCGACGGCAATATCCGTGAAATAGGAGTGCTGACGGAAAGATTCGCGCGCATGCACATTAGATAAATGTACTTCTATAAAAGGCACTTTAACCGCTGACAAAGCATCCCGGAGCGCAACCGATGTATGGGTAAACGCTGCTGGATTGATAATGACAAAATCAACGGGGTTTGCTGCTAATCCCTGCACTGTATGAATCAGCTCGGCTTCGCTATTGCTCTGAAATGCTTCTAGCGTGCACCCGGCTTGGAGTGCACGTTCTTTCATACGCTGGTTGATGGATTCCAGCGTGTCATGGCCATAATGCTGCGGCTCACGCAGCCCCAGCAGATTGAGATTGGGGCCATGCAATACCAGAATGGATTTTGTTTGATTTGCAGCCATATCAGATCGTTTTTCTCGGCCATGCATGGGGTTTCATGACCGCAAGTTTGCCGCAAATAGGGGATGTTGTCTATAGAATTGCTGAAATTTAGCGCAATTGCGGGTTTACAAACGATCACTTAACAAAGGTTGCAAGGCCGTTTCCAGCATAGCTTTGTTGACACGGCCGAAATAGGTATTGGTGATATCACCTTGTGCATCAATGACAACCGTGTAAGGCAGCACGCCCCGGTTGTTACCGAGACTTTCGCTGATATTCATCGCATCAATATCTCCAGCAAACAGCGGGTAACTTACCGGATTTTGCTGCGAAAATTCACGTATCTTATCAAGTTCATCAGACGATATGCCCAGCACAACAAGCTGAGAATCGGCGTATTCCTGCTGCAATTCTGAAAGCTCTGGCATCTCTTCCAGACATGGCGAACACCAAGTTGCCCAGAAATTGACCACCAGTGTCTTGCCCTTCCATTGCGTCATGGGTTGAGCCTGCCCCTGTTGATCTACAAAGTTTGCCGCAAAGAATGTTGCCGTACCGATGTTGGATAGCTGCGCAGGCGGAAACAAAAAATGTCGCACGGCCAGGCCAGCCAATATGATCATAAGGATCACGATTGCAGGAAATAATTGCTTTTTCACGTCACTTTCCCAACTTTTCCAGCGTTTTCAGGAATTGATCGGCATTCTGGAAACCAATCACCCTCATGTGGCCCAGTTCTTTGCTTTGTGGATCAAAGAAAATGATCCCCGGCGGTCCAAACAAACCAAAGCGCTTCAGCAAGGCTGCATCCGCTTCTGTGTTATCCGTGAGGTCTGCTTGCAGCAGCACAACATTGCGCAGCGCTGTTTGCACCCGCGCATCACTAAAAGTAAAAAGCTCCAGCTCTTTGCAGGCAACACACCAGTCAGCATAAAAATCCAGCATCACATAACGACCAGTGGCGTTGGCAAGCTGCTGATCCAGTTCTTCTACTGTCCTAATGCGTTGAAATGGCAACGAAGCCTCCTGCTGCGCAGCAACGGCTGTTGTGCGTAACCCAGAGAGCGGTTGTAAAGGAGACTTGGCGCCAGACATTGCGCCGATAATCAGCGTAATGCCCGACACCAGCATAATAATGGCAATGCCTTTCCAGAATTTAAGCCATTTATGCTCGCCTACCGGCAGCGCATCCAGCGCATGCATATAGATGGCAGGCACGATCAGCAAGGCTGCCCATAACAACAGTTGGACGGCAACTGGTAGCAGCGGCGATATTAACCATACGGCCATGGCAAGCATGACGACCCCGAAGAAATTGCGCACGGCATTCATCCACGCACCGGCCTTGGGAATCAAGGAACCCGCAGAAGCGCCAATCAACAGTAGCGGAACACCCATCCCCATCGAAAGCGCAAATAGCGCAACCCCACCCAGCACCACATCATGGGTCTGGCTGATATACAGCAATGCTGCTGCCAGTGGTGCCGCAACACAAGGGCTGAGAATCAGCGCAGACAAGACGCCCATTAAAAATACGCCGATAAAATGCCCGCCCCTGATTCTGTTGGTAATAGTCGCAAGCCGACTTTCAAAAGCACTGGGTAGTTGTAACTCATAAAACCCGAACATGGACAGCGCCAATAGCACAAACAAAAATGCGCCGAACCCTAGAGCCCAGGCATTTTGCAAGGCGGCACTCAACATTTGGCCAGATAACCCGGCGGCGATTCCCATCAGCGTGTAAGTCAGTGCCATACCTAAGGTATAGGCCAATGAGAGGTTGAAAGTATGCAACCGACTGAATTTCTTGCCCCCGACAATAATGCTCGAAAGAATCGGAATCATGGGTAGTACGCAGGGTGTTAATGACAACAGCAAGCCAAAACCAAAGAAGCCCGCCACGATCAGCCATAGCTTTCCATCCTGAAGCAGCACTGCAATGCTGTCTTCACCAGCAGGGCTAGGTAAAGCTGAAGAACCAGCCGATATCCCCGCTTCGGTAACGATCAACGTTTTTCTGATCGGCGCATAACATAGACCGCTAGCGCTACATCCCTGATAAGTAACTTGCATACTGAGGGGGAATTGGATGGGTTGATCAAAACTGATATTGGCCGCGACATATTCATAATAGACTTCAGTTTGCCCAAAGGTGGGATCATCCTTGGAAACGCCTGTCGGGAATTGAATATCGCTGATGGTCGGCTGCGATTCTGGGAGGTCTACTATTTCAAACTTGAATCGTTCTTTATACAGATAGTGTCCGGGCGCAATCGCAAATTCAGCACGCAAGGTTTGTTCGTCTTCAGCGGTAAGGCTGGCTTGAAACGCCACATCCGGCGGTAGCACATCGTCTTCCCGTGTATCAAATAGGCTGCCGCCCTGGCTAGATAGGCCGGCAGCAGCAGCCATCATGGGAAATAGCGCGATGGCAAGAACCGCGAGACGAAGTCGCTGACTAATGATGACAAACAGGGATTTCAATCGCGGGTTTCCTGATAGATCCATTGAATAAAGGCTTGTTCGCCCCCATCCACATGGACATAGACGATTTCTGGAAGTTCGTAAGGATGCAAGGCCTGTATCTGTAATTCAACCTGTGGGTAATGCACAAGCAAGGTTTTAATCTGCACCGGGATTTCAGACGCTGTTTCGATTTTACCCTGCCAATGGTAGATTGAAGTACAGGGCGATTGGATATTGACACAAGCAGCCAGGCGCTCTTGCAGTAACGCTTGCGCTAGCTGGTTGGCACTGGCCTGATCCGGCAAGTGCGTCATAACGATAATGGCCTGATGGGTCATTGAACTGGATACATTTAATATGCATGTCGTGGTGTTTTTGCTGATTTTACTCGCTTTTCCCGTATTGGAGATATGGGTATTGGTTGAGCTCTTTTCGCGCTTTGGCTGGTTGATGCTGGCATACCTCATCGTGGTAGCGCTTCTGGGCTGGCGTTTGATTCAGGACGAGCGTCTGTTGATGATGGGGCGTATGACGCAGAGCATGTTGCACGGTGGTAGCCCGGTCAAGATCATTTTTGGCAGTGCCAAGAACATGTTTGCTGGCATTCTGTTGATTATTCCGGGCGTCATCACTGATGTGATTGCCGCGATACTGCTACTGATTCCTTCACAGCCATTACCCGACGATGCGCGTGGTAGGGGTCGCGCAGCTAATGATGATGTGATTGAAGGTGAATTCAGACGTGAAGAATAAGCATTTGCCAACATCATCACTACACCACAACGACACCATGCAGCATTGGATTGGTTCTGCGCCGATTTACCGCCGCTTCACCACCCCCGCATGTTAAACTTCACGGCTTTTTAAGTTACTGTTCGCTTTAGGAATTCCAGCATGTCTTTCCAAGTCATCATTCAACCCAGTGGTCACAGTTTTCAGGTAGCCGATGATGAAACGGTGTTGAGTGCCGCCATCGATGCCGGCTTCAATCTTCCCTATGGTTGCCGCAATGGCGCGTGTGGTGCCTGCAAAGGCAAAATCATCAGCGGAGAGGTGACGCATGGCGACCATCAGCAAGCGACGTTGACCGAACTGGAAAAGCAGGCCGGACAAGCCTTGTTCTGCTGTGCCATGCCAAACTCAGATCTGGTGATTGAATGTCGTGAGGTCATTGGCAATCAGGGCATACGCCCGCGCATCATGCCTGCACGTGTGCAACAACTCACCAGACTCTCGCACGACGTCATGGCCATGTATCTGAAATTGCCCAGTAACGAGCGTATGCAGTTTGCTGCGGGCCAGTACATTGAATTTATATTGAAAGATGGCAAACGTCGCGCATTCTCGCTGGCCAATGCACCGCATCAGGATGAGCTGCTGGAACTACACCTTCGCTTGGTGGAAGGCGGCCAGTTCACGCAATATGTATTCAATGAAATGCAGGAAAAAGCCATCTTGCGCATTGAAGGTCCATTTGGCAGTTTTTACCTGCGAGAAGACAGCAGCAAACCCATTATTTTTGTCGCAGGCGGAACCGGTTTTGCCCCCATCAAGGGCATTATTGAGCATGCCCTGCATCACCAGCATCAACGTCCCATGATCCTGTATTGGGGTGCACGGAGTCTGCGCGATTTATACATGCCTGCATTACCAGCTGAGTGGCAGGCAGCGCATCCTCACATTCGCTTTGTTCCGGTGTTATCTGAACCACTGCCTGAAGATGCGTGGCAAGGCCGTACCGGACTGGTTCATGAAGCTGTGCTGGAAGACTTTGCCGACTTGAGCACTTATCAGGTGTATTGCTGTGGTGCGCCACAAATGGTGGATACGGCGCATGCAGCATTTCAGGCACGCGGGTTACCTGAAGATGAGTTTTTCTCGGACGCGTTTACCTTTGCCAACCCTTTACCCAAGGTAGCGGTTTAGCGCACCTCACGCACATTCAGAACTCAGGTTTTAAGAATTAAAATGCTAGACCACGACTGTGCTGCCAGTTTGCGATAACTGGGCACTGTGCCGATAATGCTGATTGGCTGCCGCCATCTCGCCGCGGCGCTCTAGCATCCGTGCAAGTTCAAAGTGAGCTTTAGCAGTTGGTTTAACACTGATACTGGCTTCCAGATAGCTTTGTGCCTTGCCCCACAGCTGTTGACGTATGCACATCCTGCCTAGCGCCAGCAATAATCCTGCATCGCCTTCCTGTACTGTCACCCAATACTCTGCCTGTTGCAGCTGCCGTATGGGGTTGCTACTCTCGCAATCGCCCAGCATTTCAGCCAAGCCAGTGTCCCAGGCCTTGGTCAAGCTCATCTCCAGTACTTTGAGCGCCTGATCACCCTGCTCCACTTGCATGAACGCCTTTGCCGCCGCTTCTGCAATGCGAGGATTAAGCTGCGACTCTTGTGGCAATTTGTTCCAGAACGCTTGCAGGCTTTCCAGATCATTCGCATGACGCTTCAACAACTGAATAATGGCCTGCTGGCGATATTGGCGGATTTGCCAGGACTCTATCGCTTCCTGTTTTTCCAGTTGCTGCAACACCTCCAGCACATGTTCCCAGTTTTCCAAATGCAATTGGACTTTCAACTCCAGCCGCAACGCAGGCGCATAATGTGGCTCGGCTTTATAAAGCCGCACTAATATCTGCAAGGCCTGCGGATACTGTCTATCGTCCAGCAGTGATTCTGCGTGCGTCAGCAAGCGCGCTACACTGGCATCTGGCGCCAATCGCTCGGCTTCAGCCAGGTAGAAATCTCGCTGCGGTCGGCGTTTCAGCTTATGCGATGCGCGAGCGGCCACCAAGGCACTCATACCGGCATCTTCGCCCAGCTCAAGCGCTCGGCCAGCACTTTTCTCGGCTTGCGCATAGCGTCCCGCCGCCAGTGCGTGCAAAGCCTCAACTAAGGCAGCTCTGCCCTCACGAAATCGCTTGCTCTCTTTATAAGCTTTGACATTACCGGGCAGACGCTGGGCGTAGTTGATCAGCCTCAGTACCACATGCAACAGAATAAAGCTAATGATGATCAGAGCCAGTAAGAGATTGACCGACAACTCAAGGCGATAAGGTGGCCTGACAATCAGCACATAGCCTTCGTTATTGCCAGCAAATAAAGACAGGCCAATGGCCCCCAGTAAAACCAGTATGATCCAGAACAACCAGCGCATCGCGTTACCTGCCAACCGCCGAAGAAGCTTTTTCGGCTGGTTTGCGTTCCAGCGTCATCTTGTAGCGGCTTACCTGCGTCAGACTTTCGTTAATATCCGGCACCTGAATCACAATATGATCACCCGAAAGTTTTCTTATACTTGAGAGAACAGATTTCGCACGGCCATCCCGCATATCAAAATATGCCAGCAACCATTTTTCTGCCGCTTGCAGGTCTGCCCGATAAGTCTCTTCATCATGCTGCAACAGCGCAATTCTTGCCGTCAGCAAGCGCAAGCGCAGATTTTCACGCAGAAAATAATTTTGCTCCGGGGTCAGTAATGGGGGTTCAGGCCGGTCAATACGCTCCAGCCTTACCATTTTTTTCAGATCTTCCCAGACCTCGTACGCCAGTTTTTGCCAGGAATTATTGGCGGACCAATCCGGGACCACTGGCTTGACAGGTGCAGGGTGACGGTCACTAACCAAAGGTAACTCACCGATGCTGTCGATCAGATTGTCCAGCTTGGCGCTCATGCCCACGACATCTACCAGTGGCAGGTTCTGCAAGCGCTGAATGTCTTGCGCCAAGGCCTTACGCAGTTGAATCACCTGTGGCGTATCTATCTGCTGCAAACGTGTATCTGCTGTTTGCAACGCCAGTAGCGCCGGCTTGATATTGCCGGCTAATTGCAGCTGTTGGTTGGCAATAGTCATCAATTGTTCAACCTCGGCAATCAGCCGTTCTTCACGCGTATTTGCTAACTCAAAATATAGGGTTTGCAAGGCCTCTTGCTGATTCCGTGATTCCGCCAGTTTTTGTTCCAGCAAGGCAATTCTTGCTGAGGCTTCTACACTACGCTCATCCGCCAGTTTGGATACCGTGAGCGTTTGCTGATTATTAAGCCCATATTGCTCAAGACGCAAAGTAAGCACTTGCTCTAGCTGGGTAAAGCGATATCGAGTATTCAACCATTGCCAGGCCATCACGCCGATCACAGCGAATACCAGAAACAACGCCAAATAAGCGACAAACCCGTTTTTTGCGCGCGCCTGGTTCGAGATATCCGTCATGATCGGCATTTCCGTTGGTGATGCGTTGTCCTTGCTCATTTTCTGTTTCCCACTGCATCTGTCAGGCATTGCAACATCGCCGCATCCCCAGGTGCTGCTGCAATGCTGACCTTGAGTCCATATTGCTTGGGTAGCTCTGCAATGCGGGCATGATTAACACACATATATGTGTTCTTGATCCATGACATCGGCTTATCTTTCTTCAGTGCATCCTGCGCCAGTTCAAACAAATGTCGCATGGCCTCACTACTGGTGACAACCACGGCATCCAGTTGACCATTTTGCCATAGTCCGTCAACAAACCCGGCATCTTGTTGCGGATTAATGCGTTGATAGCATTCAGCAAAATCCACTTTAGCACCGCGCGATGTGAGTGTTTCAGCCAATAATTCACGCCCGCCCACCCCTCGAACAATCACAATCTTCTGGCCTTGAACCGCATGCATCTCCGGCAGGGCCAGCAAAGCTTCACTATCAAACCGGTCCTGTGGTGTGAGCACATGCTGGATGCCTTCGGCCTCCAGCGCTGCAGCTGTTACCGGGCCAATTGCCGCAAAACGCAAATCTGCCGGAATTTCACCAAAATAATCCCGAATACGTGGCAGGCCATATTGCACTGCATTGGAGCTGATGAATATCAGCCAATCCGCATCCTTGAGGCCTTCCTGTCCAGATGTCCACTTGCCCTCGTCTTGCAAGGGAACAATTGTAATCAAGGGGAAAAACTCTGGTATTCCACCCGCTGCTTTCACCAGGGCCGCCAATTTCCCAGCTTGCTCAATTGGCCGCGTAATCACCACGTGCTTGCCTGAGAGCGGTGCGATTGTCATGAACCGGCCGTATATCCCTACTTAAGTCGGCAACGCTGCCAGAATGCGGTCTGCTCCCCGAGCAATCAGCTTTTCTGCCAATAGCTGGCCCAGAGATTCTGGATGCGCGATGGGCCCAGTTACGGTTTCACGTAGCAACTCACGTCCATCCACGCTGGCAACAAAGCCTTGCATGCTCAGCGTAGCCCCCTGCACCACTGCATAAGCGCCGAGTGGCACTGTGCAACTGCCTGCCAATGCACGGCTCATGCCGCGCTCAGCCTCAACACAGGCTGCCGTATCCGGATGGTTCAGCGGTGCGAGCACCGGCAGCAAATCTGTTCTATCTGCACTGATCTCAATGCCCAGCGCACCTTGCCCCACCGCCGGTATGCTCAAATCTGCAGGGATTAACTGAGCAATCCGGTCATGCAAGCCCAGGCGCTTAAGCCCGGCCGCTGCCAGAATAATGGCCGCATACTGGCCTTCATCCAGCTTGCGCAAACGTGTCTGCAAATTACCGCGTAGGGATTCAATCTTCAGATGCGGAAATCTTGCCTGCAGCTGACTCTGGCGTCGCAGGCTGGAGGTCCCTACCACGCTACCCGCTGGTAAATCCTCAAGCTTGGTGTACTGGTTGGAGACAAAGGCATCATGCGGGTCCTCACGCTCTCCAATAGCCGCCAGCACAAACCCGTCTGGCAAATGCATGGGCACATCCTTCATAGAATGCACGGCCAGATCAGCCCTGCCATCAGCCAGCGCCTGCTCCAGTTCTTTGACAAACAGCCCCTTGCCGCCAATCCGTGAAAGCGGCGAATCCAGCATCTGGTCACCAGTGGTGGTCATCCCCAGAATCTGGACATCTGCTGAGGGGTACAGCGCACGCAAGCGGCTTTGAATATGTTGTGCCTGCCACATGGCAAGTGCGCTTTCGCGCGAAGCAATGATAAGTCTTGAAGGGGTATTCATGGGTGCTGTTTAGATTTTCTTGCTGATTTGGATGCTTACTGGATTCTAGCACAGGCCTTGGCAGATACCCTGCCGTCAGCCTTTGACCAGTTCCTTGAGCAAGTGCTGCTGTCTCCGGCTCACGGCCACGGTATCTGGTATGCCTTTCAGCAAGGCCACATAGTGGCTTTCTCCCTCCAGAGGCTGACGTTTTTCATAGCCCAGAATGGCGTTCTGCGCGACCAGACAATTGCGATGCAGCCTCAAGAATTGCGCGCCAAACTCCTGCTCAATCATGTTCAGGGAGTCTTCCACCAGATATTCACGTTCTACCGTGCGTAAGGTGACATATTTCAACTCGGCACGGCAGTAAATGACCTCGTCCACCGGCACCAACAGCACACGGCCCCGCTCTTGCACGCTGAAATGCGTACGCTTAGGCTGTGCCTGCTGCAGGGCTGACAACTGCGCTGGTAACAGCCGTTTTGCCTTGTCCAAGGCCATGCGCAAACGATCACTGCGAATTGGTTTCAGCAGATAATCCACCGCGCTTAAGTCAAAGGCCTGCAATGCATAACTATCGTAAGCGGTAGTAAAAATTATGGCAGGCGGATTATCCAGCTTTTGCAAATGGCCTGCCGCCTCAATGCCATCCATTTTCGGCATGCGGATATCCATCAACACAATGTCCGGCGCTTCCTGGTTTGCCAGCTCCAACGCCTCTTTTCCGTTTTTGGCCTCACCAGATATCGCCACACCTTCCAGATCCAGCAGCAATGCACGCAGCCGATTCCGAGCCGGGGTCTCATCATCCACAATCAAAATTTGGAGTGTGCTGGTCACTGATGTTGTCTCATTGCTGTGGGTTCCGATATGGAATCACAATCTCTACCCGATACTGCCCGGCTTCATGATGACTATTCAACGTAGCTTCCACATCAAAATGCAGGGCCAGACGTTCTCGAATATTATTCAGGGCCATCTTGTTACCACTCTGCTGCCGGGTACCTGCCACCGGATTACTCAAGGTAATACGGATATGCTTGCTATCTGCGGCAATCATGATGGTCACTGTGCCGCCTTCCGGCATCGGTTCAATGCCGTGGTACACCGCATTTTCTATAAGTGGTTGCAAGACCAATGGTGGGATCAACGCATCTGGTGGCACATTTTCAATGTCCCACGCAATTTCAAGACGCTCTTCTAGACGTAGTTTTTCCAATGCAAGATACTGCCGGCTCAAAGCCAGCTCTTGCGCCAGCGGCACCAGCTCACGGTTATCTGCCATCACCACCCGAAACAAATCCGCCATATCCTCAAGCGCGGTTTCAGCGCGTTTAGGATCAGTCCGGATAATCGACAACACCGCGTTGATGCTATTAAACAGAAAATGTGGGCGAATTCTCGCCTGTAAGGCTTGTAATCTGGCCTCGCTAATGGCCGGTGATAACGCACGCTGACGTAAATTAAAATAACCCACCAGCAAAAGCGTCACCAACGCCGTTAACAGCAGCGCCTTATCCAGCGCCGGGGCCAGCAAGTCACTGGTTAAATAAGCGGCGATTCCATGCAAGGCCCAGACCAAAAGCAATAAGGTCACCAGAATAGTGACCACACCCCAACGATATGGAAACTGCTTTAATATCGGATATGCGAGATACACCAGCAGCAAGCCCAGCAATAACACCGGCTGTATGCTGACAGAGAGTGCAGACAATTGCTCAGGTACTTGCCACAGCGTATCACTCAGCAGAATGGCGGCCAGCAGGCCCAGGAGGTTCACAATGACCAGAATACGAAGGCAAACGCCCAGATTGCGCAAATCAGGCAATCGACTCGATGGTGCCTTGAATTCTGTCGCGGTCTGTAACCCGTTTTGCTTTATACTTATCATATAAGTACATTATTCTTAATCATTTTTTAACATGCAAGATAATTCCAACGGTAACACCCCGCAAAACAAGGCCTGGTCGGGACGTTTTTCCGAACCGGTTGCTGAACTCGTCAAACGCTACACCGCTTCTGTCACCTTTGATCAACGTCTGGCTGAATTTGATATTCAGGGCTCACTCGCGCACGCCAGCATGTTGGGTGCACAAGGCATTATCAGCCAGGACGATGTCAGCGCCATTCAACAGGGGTTAAATGCCATCCTGCAAGAGATTCGCAACGGCGAGTTTGAGTGGTCGATTGACCTTGAAGATGTTCACCTAAATATTGAAAAGCGCCTGACAGACAAGATTGGTGACGCAGGTAAGCGCTTACATACTGGTCGCTCCCGCAATGATCAAGTCGCCACTGATGTGCGCCTCTGGCTGCGTAGCGTGGTGGATGATGTCGTCGCCAATATACGCCAGTTGCAAACCTCTATCGTGCTGTTGGCAGAAGAACATGCCGACACCGCCATGCCCGGGTTTACCCACTTACAGGTGGCACAGCCGGTGACATTTGGTCACCACCTGCTGGCTTATTATGAAATGCTGCAACGTGATGCCGAGCGTTTTACCGATGCACGCAAGCGTATCAACCGCCTGCCGCTGGGTGCTGCTGCGCTGGCTGGTACCAGCTATCCAATCAACCGTGAAATGGTGGCCACCGCGCTAGGCTTTGATAGCGTGTGTGAAAACTCCCTCGATGCTGTTTCAGATCGTGATTTCGCCATTGAATTTACGGCCGCAGCTTCACTCCTCATGACACATCTTTCACGTCTGTCGGAAGAGCTCATCCTGTGGTCCAGCCCACGCTTTGGCTTTATTGATATTGCCGACCGCTTCTGCACTGGCTCATCCATCATGCCGCAAAAGAAAAACCCGGATGTACCAGAACTGGTGCGTGGCAAGACCGGCCGTGTCACGGGCCATTTGATTGCACTCCTGACCTTGATGAAAAGCCAGCCATTGGCTTACAACAAAGACAATCAGGAAGACAAGGAACCCCTGTTTGATACTGCAGACACCCTGCTGGTGACGCTGGAAATCTATGCCGATATGCTGCGTGGCATCAAGGTAGACAAAGCCGCCATGCGCGCTGCCGCCACCGAAGGCTTTGCCACCGCCACGGATCTGGCCGATTATCTGGTGAAAAAAGGCATGCCATTCCGTGATGCGCATGAAGTCGTGGCGCGCGCTGTTAAACATGCGGCAGACAAAGGCTGTGATCTTTCTGATCTTAGCCTGGCTGAGTTGCAGGTTTTTAGCAGCATGATCAGCGATGACGTGTTCAGCGTACTCACGCTGGAAGGCTCACTGGCCAGCCGCAATCACATTGGCGGCACGGCACCAGCGCAAGTACGCGCAGCCGTGCAACGTGCCAGAAAAGTGTTGGGAATCGCATAAATCATGAGACAGCGCGCCTTTATCAGCGCCTGTCTGCGTTCACCTTTTCTATTGCGCCGCGCCCTGCTTGGCGCACTCTTGCTGACAGCCACCAGTTTGCAGCTGTTTGCCCTTGTAACTGAAGCATATTCCGCTGGTGTTTCAGACACTAGCAGTGAAGATATTAGCGATGAAGATGCCAGCGCCCTCACTTGGCCGCTGTTACCCGGCGAGAGCCTGCAATCCCTAGCGCGTCTGTTTTATCCTGATAACACTGCCATGCAGTCGCGCTTTGTTAAAGCCAGCCTGCAATTAAGCCAGGATCTGCATCCAGACCTCACCGCGCAACAAGCCACCGAATACCCGCGCACCATTCGCATTCCCGAGCTTAAATCGCTTTCTCGCCAAGGCACATCAGTTAAGCCAAAAGCCCAGCGCAGCCCTAAACCAGAACCCCATACCGGTATCAGCCCACAGTTGAGCCCCAGTAGCATTGCCACAGTACTGGCAGAAATGTGGGCAGATTACGAGGCCTTGGCCAAGGAAAACCTGCGCATGGCAACTGACCTCAACGGCCTGCATTCGAATATTGCCAACCTTGAATACCAAGTCACTGAATTGAACCGTGCGGTAAGTGAATGGATGGCAAAACAAAAGGCAGCGGCTACGACTGTATCAACAACTGCACCGCGTGTTTTCAAGCAAGTGTCTACTGAACAAGCTCCGCTAAATGCTCAGCCAGCCGCCACTGAACATCACTTCATGGATAGCCTGACAGACCAGCGCTTGTTGCTTATACCTGCTTTGCTGCTTTTGCTTCTGTTGATGTATTGGGTACGTCGCAGACGTGCACCATCATTCGGTGGCACACAACTGGAGTCTTCTGAAACGCTGCATGTTTCACCCATCATCATCACGGATATTCCACCCACCATCCCCATGAAAACAGAGATGGTGGTAGAAGAACATGAACCCGAAGCACATGAAGAAGTTGTTGCGCCTGCTCCACGTGAAACCAATGCCGTTGCCACAGAAGAAACTCCAGATGCACCCCCTGAAGAATCACCGGCAGAGCTGGAAAAACCTAGTCACCTGCTGAAATATGCTGAGACCATTCCGCTGCTCAAGGTGATGATTGAATCAGAACCCAAAGCCTCCGTCACGCCATGGCTATCTTTGCTGGATGCCTATCGGGATACCAATGACGAGGCCGCGTTCAATGATCTGGCTGAAGACATGCATCAAACATTTAATGTCATCGCACCCACCTGGTTACCAGCCAAAGCAGCCGTTGTCATACCCGAATCACTGGAAGAGTTTCCACACCTGATTACCCAGATTACCGAGGCCTGGCAAAGCGGTACCGTAGAAAAACTGTTCGATACCCTGCTGTTTGATAAACGTGATGGTGAACGAGAAGGCTTCAGCCTGAACGTCATCAAGGAAATTGGCTTGCTGCAAGCCGTTTGGCGGCTGCGAGATCTGGCTACAGAAGAAACGTCAGAATAGATTTACGCCCAAGCCTCAATGGTTCACTTGGCGGGTGATTCTGGCAGTATTTCCAGCACCACCTCTGGTGGGCGACACAAACGCGTGCCCAACGGCGTCACCACAATCGGCCGATTCATCAAGATAGGGTGCTGCACCATCGCACCAATCAGCGCATCATCCGTCCACTTCGGGTCATCCAGATTAAGCTCAGCATACACTGCCTCTTTTGCACGCAGCAACGCTCTGGGCGACAAACCCATCGCCGTAATCAATTCCTTCAGCGTGGCCTTGTCAGGTGGGTTGCTCAAATAGTCGATGACTGTCGGCTCCAAACCCCGCTCCCGAATCAGAGCCAGCGCTCCGCGTGAATTGCTGCATTTCGGGTTGTGGTAAATGGTGATGTCTGACATGCGTGTTTCCAGTGCTTTAGCTAGTTTAGGTATGCATATGCTGTTTGCATATAGCATACGTCTCTGATGGTACAAACGTGAAAAGAAACTCGATTTTTATCTACTCAATCACTTCAGTTTCATCGCCAATATCTGCCAAAATTTCCTTGAACTGCACCAACGCTGCTTCAAGATCATTCAAAATTTCCTGCGCAATAATCTCCGGTGCAGGCAGGTTGTCTGAATCTGAAAGTGCTTCATCCTTCAACCAGAAAATATCAAGACTGGCCTTATCACGTGCTATCAACTCATCATATCCGTAAGCACGCCAGCGGCCATTTGGATTTTGTTCTGACCATGTTGCAGTGCGGTCATGCCGATTTTGCGGGTTGTATAACTGCACAAACTCTTCCAGATCTTCCCGCTTCATCGGGTTGGTTTTCAGCGTGAAATGCACATTGGTGCGCAAATCGTAAATCCACAGCTTTTTGGTCCAAGGCGTCTCAGAGGCTGGCTTTTTGTCGAAGAACAACACATTCGCCTTTACACCTTGCGCGTAAAACAGGCCAGTGGGTAAGCGCAATAGCGTGTGCACATCGCATTTTTGCAAGAGCTTACGACGGATGGTTTCACCCGCCCCGCCCTCAAACAATACGTTATCAGGCAGCACCAGCGCAGTACGGCCGTTTTGTTTGAGTAGCGTTTTTACATGCTGCACAAAATTCAGTTGTTTGTTTGAAGTCGTCGTCCAGAAATCACCGCGTTCAACTGTGTCACGCTCCTTACTAGCCTTACCGTCTTCGCCTACAATCGTTGTGCTGCTCTTTTTTCCAAATGGTGGGTTGGTCAAAATCATGTCAAAGCGGTCACCAGGGTCAGCAGCTAATGAATCAGCTACCAACACCGGTTCAAACGCCTGGCTGCCAATGCCATGCAGCAGCATGTTCATAGCGCACAGCCGTGCTGTGGCCTGCACCAGCTCCCAACCCTTAAAACTTTCCTCTTTCAATTGCCTGAGTTGGTCTCTTGTCATATGCGGATAATGCTTCACCACATAATCATGTGCCGCCAGCAAAAATCCGCCGGTGCCACAGGCTGGGTCGCTAATCGTTTCGCCCGGCTTGGGTGCCATCACATCCACAATCGCCTGTATCAACGGGCGCGGCGTAAAATACTGACCGGCGCCAGATTTTGTGTCTTGGGCATTACGCTCCAGCAAGCCCTCATAGGCATCGCCTTTTACGTCTGCACTCATGACAGACCAGTTTTCTTTATCAATCAAATCAACAATCAAACGGCGCAGCTTGGCCGGGTCTTGAAACTTGTTCTGCGATTTGGCAAAAATCAGCCCCAGCAAACCTTTTTGCTTGCCCAATTCATCCAGCGTATGGCGGTAATGGTCGAATAGATCATCCCCATCTCTCGTAATTAAACTCGCCCAGTCGTACCCAGCCAACACCGGGCTTGGTTGGTTATATGGCGGTTTGGCTCGCTCATCCGCCATTTTGAGAAACAATAAATAAGTGAGCTGTTCAACATAATCGCCATACGACATGCCGTCATCTCGCAGCACATTGCAGTAATTCCAGAGTTTCTGAACGATGGTGGCACTATTCATTATCTTCCCTGCCCTGCAATTGCATTGATCCGTTCGCGCACTCGATTAACCCTTTCATCATACAGCTCGTCAAATTCGACCAACCCCGGCAACGTATTATTAAAATCGGGGTGGTGCATGATATCGCTGAAACTAGCCGCCAAATAGTTGGCTAATTCAGCATTCGTTGAAACCACCTCATCTAAAATTTCTGGTCGGCCATCAAGCACGTTGATAATGTCCTCGAAATCGTGGCTGGCCATTAGATTGCGTTGGCCACGTGTAGCAAACGCCTCCAGCTTAGACGCCAAAAAAGCCGGGGCCGAAATCAGTCGAATCTTCTTACCACTCGGCAAGGTAATGCGTAACGCAGTCTCATGCGCTATCGAATACCAACGATTAGTGAAACCCAATACCCGTGGATCTGTCGGCATCAAATCTACCGCCACCTCACCCAAACGCCAACGGCAGATCGGTGCATCTTCTGATATGTCGCGTACAAAACCCCGTGCAGAAAACTGCTTTTCAAGCGCATGATAACCAGATAGCGCAGCCACTTCTGCCACCACATCCACATCATAAGTTACCCGCGCGGGTGCCGCAGTTTGCGAAGTACATAGCAATCCTGCGGCACATCCACCTACAAATATCAGTTCTTCACACAAGGTATCCAATGCCTTCGCTATCATCTCCACCAGCTGGATATTCGGGTCAAGCGGGTTCACAGTTTTTCCTCAAACAGCTTGACCGCAAAGTTGCGCTCGCGAGCATTGCCCATGCGCAACGCATCAAACAAAGCCAGGTTTTCATACAAGGCCGGGCTGCGCAAAGCCGCTGCCGGGGCACTAGGGTAAATCGGTATCAGCGCCACGCCTCGCACGCTGCCTTCTGCATGCGGCCATACCGGAACCGGGTCTGCCGAAGGCGCGATTAAGGTGTTGAGTGGCGCAGCCGCATAGGCCGTTGGCACCCCGCTTACCATTGCACCACGTACGGCTGGAAAAGCATAGCGCGCGCCGTAAAGCAAAAATTCCTTGAAAAACGGGATGATAATACTCGGCTGCTTATCGATAAACGCCAGTAAGCGCGCCTGCTCTGCACGCTTCAAGGCCCCGTGTACTTCAGACATCGAAAGCCCAGAAAAAGCCGCCAGCTCAGGATAAGTCATGACCTCGCCCCGGCGAGCAAGCAAGGCCAGCAACAGGTAGAAATCCTGTGCCTTGAGGGCGGGTTGTCTGTTTACAGCACGACGCATAGCAATACTTTCGTGATTCGCGAAATGCGAAAATAGCATTTATTCAATAACTTTACAAGATTTTCGCATTTCGCGAAATGCGAAAATCTTGCGTTTGATTTGAGAATTACCCTGATACACGCTTTGCGGTATAGATATGCCAGACAGCACCTAAATATATTTAGGGATAAGACCCCAATACTCGTTTGTGTAAATCAATTGTTCCCATATTGGGTGCGATAACACCCTTTTTAGGAACGTTCAACCTAGGCAGGTTATAACTTGCATTAGTTAACAAAAAAGCAGGCTATAGCCTGCAATCAACATTCTTAATTCTTGAATTGAGAATAAAAAGATAATTCGCTATTCGCGAAAAACGAAAATTGGGGATTCTTGATTCGTGAAAGTTATCGCTTTGAAGCTCACTGACTTTAAACCCATCGTTCCCATTTTGGGTACGATTGCACCCATTTCAGGAAAACTTCTTGCCTACCGTCACAAGGTCTCCACCAGTTGCCGCATCGCCCTGTCCGGCCATACCAACACACCGCGGGCCATGGTCGGCCGGTCATTGAGGCGAAACGACAGCGCCAGCGGATCAATATCCAACACATTAGGCGCCTGATATATCCATGCCTCGGCGTCAAACTTTGCGACCCGCAGCGACCCCTGTACCGAGCGATCCGTCGCGGTATCGAAACACATCGGGCCCAGCGCCAGTTCCACCTTGCGTAATTGTGCAGAGGTACAGCCAAGTAACATCAGCGTTGATAAAAACAGCGGTCGAAAACAACCCCGATCCAGATCGGCAAAGTCCGGCTTACGCAAACCGGAGGCAAACAACACATAGCGCGTGGTGTCATGGCAGAACATCACGCACTGCCGTCTATCCAACGTAAACAGATACGCATGCCAACTGCCAAGCGGGCTGGTTTCGGGCAACGGGGAAGATGATACAACGGGCAGCTTCGCCGCCAATTTGGAAGTGCAATGGACGATCATGCCAAGCCCTGGAGATTATTCATGAAAAACCGATCTACCAACAGCAATGACTGATGAAAGTAGAAATTCGTCTCTGACCCCATTTTTTGCAAGCCAGTCTGCCTAACATTCACAAATACTTCTGAACGTCGCGTAATAAATCTACTTCGAATTCATTCAGATTCAGGCGCTCAGCAGGGAGCATCTTCATCTCAAAGATCGCCACATCGAGTTCATCACTGAGTTTTATCGTTTGTTCGATCTTGTCAGTAATCTGTATTGGCAACCCATACTCTTCTAACGCAACAGCAACGGGATTCCGGAACAACGCCTCTAGCCGCATAGCAAAAAAACTGTAATCGCCCGCAGCACCGAATTTCGGCCGAAAAACATGCTCTTGAATCCGAGATAGCGCCATCACCAACCGGGGAAGCTCAAATCCAGCCCAGTTGCGATCAAATTCGAGCACCCGCTCCACCGCTTCATCGGGGGTAGATGCGCTGAATTGCCCTAGCGAAAGTTCGGCTTCGACTCGCGCACGGGTTTCACGATTATGCATAAGGGCGCTGGTTTTATATGCTAGCTGCTTCGCGCTATAAACACCAGACCGACCATGCCCAGACAGCAATTTTGTCCAAACCAATTCACACACATTCGAGAGTTGGTTGTAGTCAGGAATGCCTGTCCACGCTAGCCCTAATGCATCTTCTCTGGACAGGTTGTTGAGATATTCGGCAACAGCTAACTGTGCCTTAGGATCAATTCCTGAATTTTTTCGAATCAACCCGACTGGCAAAAACTCTTGGTCGTAAACATCCGCCAGGCGTTCAACGGATTTGGGCTTAAGGTCCTCTACATCCAATTGAATCAAGAGGCTATCGGGCGCGCTAGCGTCTTGCGTAAAAAGCGGGAAATCAACGAATGGCAGCTCTTCCTGTGGTGGAGCATTAAATACATACACCCGCCCTACGAAATGATGAAACATCCTGCCGGAGCGGCCCCTTATGTTATTAAAAGTAAAGAAGTCATATTTCTTCGTGCCAATAGCGCCATCAAGAATAATGACGTTCTTTGCTCTCGTATTAACCCCCTCGATTAAGGTTGAGGTGCACACCAGAAACTTAAGACGTCCTTCATTAAAAGCACGCACAGCAAACTGCGCAAGTGATCGAGGGAGTCGCCCATGATGCATCCCGATGCCGCTGCTCAGTGCCTTCTGGAATGTCCAGTCTGGGTGAAAGTTTTCCGATATCCAATGTTCCGCGTCTTCAAACCCAGTCCGGTGTCCGCACACATCGTTTTCTACCAAAGCCCTCACAATCTCGTTCACTCGCTTCGGGGATCGGCAAAAAACTAGAGTTTGCCCCTTGATGTCCTCGGCCAAATGAACAAGCCGATCGATCTCATCTTTCCAATCAAAGACGGGGATCATTTCACTTACAACCGTTGCAAATCGAGTCGAATAGAAAAGGCACTGGAATTTGTTTTCGAGCCCATCTGGGATATGCCTTATGTTCGGGCCCAACATATAAAACTGACCACCGCCTTTATGTAGCCTGTAGAACGCTTGATTAAGCGCGACAGTACGCGATTCGTCTTCGCTCAACGCACCGATTTTGTAGAACTCATCTATGACAAAAAAATCAATCCTTGGAAGGTTTTCGTAAGCGTTTATTCTTTCAGCTGTGAACACAAAGACATTTCGCTCACTCGGCTCTTGCGTGACCTGTGTGACTATCTTGTAACGATCTTTAAATGCCGATAGCCGGCAGCGTGTTTCATCAATCAATGCTATGGTGGGCACGACCACGGCAATGTTGTTGTACGATCCCGTCGCAATCAAAGCATCGATTATCCTACTTTTGCCGAAACTCGTAGGAGCGCTAAGAATGACATTTTCTCCGTCAACGAGTCTTCGATATATTTCTGCTTGTGCTCGATGAAGCACAAATGAGTCATCTGTTGCTCCTGGCCTATGTGCTTCGTAGGCAAGGGAATCTCGGAACGAGAGCTTTTCGTAATCAAGATAAGGAAACAAGCCAACCGCCCGAGTGAGGCTGTCCAGAATCTCCTCATAGCCTTCAAAAACATCTCTATTCTCCAGTGCGCGGAGAACCAACTCTCTGCCCAGTTCTTCAGTCTCCGAGTTGTTTACGTAGCTGGTAATATCATGAAGAACCTTAAAAGGATTTTCTTCAATTAGCTCTTCGGTCGACAGGACGTTTCGCAGTTCGTTTATGGTCATATTCCTTGCCACCCTCGCAGTTTATGATCCAACTCTGTGATCAGTTTCTCTTTAAACTCAAGAGGCAACAGAAACAAATGAACAGTTACGTTTGTTGGGAGATCCTTTGACTTGAACTTCTCAAAGTTCTTGATGATCTCGTTGCGGAACTCGTCGATATACTCTGGCGAACATAACTTGTGTTTGGCGACGCACGGGCTGTCGTAGGTTAGCAAAACAGGTATGCACACGGCTTTGAATATCTGGTCAAGCGACGTGTTTGGCGACAACAACTTTTCTAGCTTGTCCGCATGTGGCCACTGCCGATCAAGCTTGCCGGTAATTAGAAGAAACTCATCTCTCAAATAATCTTAATCTCTTTCAGTGTGAATCTTGAGCTCTTGAACAACATCGCGTATTGCCCGGCCGATATCGTCGTAAAACTTCGCTTCACCAAGCCATAGCTGGAGACCATCCGCATCAGTCACGACATGAACCGCATCAAATCCTTTGACGGTATCGTTGAGTGCAGACTTGTAATATATCTTCGAGATCGCGGGCAGAGAGCCAAATACTCGACGGATAGCGGCGTGAAGAAATAGCTCCCCGAATTCACCACGGTTTGCAAATTTGTTCGTCACGTAAACCTTCTTCGCCGCTTCTCGCATCAGGGCAACCATATTTCCGGAATGGATGCCTTCAATTTCAGAGTACGTAAGCGCAAATTCCGGCAGCCACTCCATCAAATGATCGGCGAATTGGGCAGCACGCCATTGACCAAGTTCATATCCAACACATAGCCCAGTAACAGATGGGTTGTCCGAGACGTCATGCACCCGCACTTCCAAGAACGGATTAGGCTGCTGCATTCTTTTTCGTTTCTCCGGTATTAAATCTATCCAAGCTCTTCCCTTGCAGATGACCCAATGATTCAGTGCATGACTGCAAACGTCCGGAAAACGCCGTACTTAAAATCGTTTCCCGTAGTCGGCCGGCTCGCCTCAGGTTGGTTTCGATTTGGCTTTCGATCTCCCTTGCCAGTGAGAGGACACGGTCGACCTCGGCAACGATCCGCCGTTGTTCTAAAAATGGGGGGATTGGGATTGGGAGCTTCTCAACATCACCAACGCGAAGGTGTTTGACACCACTACCTACAGCCATGTGGTCGATCAATCGCTTAATGACAGGAGACATCAATGCATAGAGAAGGAATGACGCATCAATTGCATGCGATGGTCTTAGGAGCATCATCCGCTGCCCCATGCACAATTTCATGCCCTCCGGAATTATTGCCGCCTCTCCCATGGGTGCTTCACGCGTAAACAGAACGTCACCAGATGCGGGTGGACACCTCCTGGACCAGAACTCATAGGTCGGCTGATCCACATATCGAACATCCTCCAGCACTAATCTTCCGTCACGGATGTTGCTTGTCCTTACAAGCGTGACTCCATTTTCCCTATATGGGGCTGTCTTGTTATGGCAGTCAACAACCCGGTCGCAAGCTTGAATGGATGACGCCCACACCCATCCCTCCGGCAATTCAGGCAGGTCTGTGGTGTCGGGCACGGCGGGTTCTTTGTATTTGCCCTTGCCTTGCCACTGGCTGCGGCGGGTTTCGAGGATGCGTTGCAGGAGTTGTTCGCCGGTCTCATAGCTGCGGCCTTCGCGGCGGGCGATTTCGGCTTCGGTTTCTACCAATCGCCCTTCTACCGCGGCTTTGAGGACGGCGGCTTTATAGCGCTTGAGGTTAGCTTTGACGCGCTTGAGGTTGGCGACGGCTTCGTCGAGGCGGGAAAATTGCTTTTCGATTTCCGCAACGATGCGTTTTTGTTGGTCGAGGGGTGCGATGGGCACCGAAATTTCTTCGAGGTCGCCTCGGCGCAGGTTATTAATATTTACCCCAAGCGCCTTCTTGGCGATGTAGTCCTTGTACTCGCGTGTCTCAAAGAAATATCCCAAGTAACGATGCTCAATGTTTGCTGTTGGCCTAATTGCTGCACAAAATGCGCCGAATGAACCTTCCCAGTCTTTCTTTACTTGGGCTGTCTTTCCAACCAGATTTTTGCTCCCACTAGATGTGGCGACAACGATGTCGCCCATCTGTAGCTTCTGTGTGCCTGAAACAAGATCGCTTGGCACGTATACAAGATCACTATCAAGGACCAAAGCGCCATCTTGAATATTAGTGGCTCTTAATATAGCTAGTTTGTTCCCAGATGGTTTTTCTGAGGCCTGTTCCTTTTTGTAGGTAACACCCCGGACAACTTCTGCTATATCACCCAGCCTGACCCTGTTCCAGCCACTTGCAATCTTCTCTGGTGCTGTACACAATGAGTAATCTGCACGCATTTCCTCGACTCTCATGCCGCCAATGCCTCGTTCAATTCTTCAATCATTGTATTCAGTTCTTCGCCAAACAGCTGGTAGACCTTGCCTAAACCGCCCTGCTGGGCGAAGGGTGCATATTCAAAATCGTCCGTGGCTATGCCTAGGTTGGCCGCGATGTGGTCGCGGATCATTGTCAGCCATTGTCGCTGTTCTGTAGTAAAGCTTTTGCCGTTGCTTTCCTGGCTTGCCAGCCATGCGTTGAAATTGGCATTCACTCGCTCGGGGAATGGCACCAGCTCGTTATCCTGATGCATGGCAAAGCGGACGAGTGACACTAGATCGGTGAGTATGCGACGGCCACTAGCACCCTTGACCTTGCTGGCTTCAAGCGCGGCATAGGCGTTCCAGAGTTGAGATTCATTCCATAAATAGGGCGGCTGCTCTATGGTTTGGGCCAGTTCTTTCACGGCCTCAAAACTCAGGCGCTGGCCGTAAGGCTTGCTATAGAGAATCTGCAGCGCGGTAATTTCGTCTTTATGCTGTTCAATAAATTGCTCAAACGATTGCACCAGTCCTTTGGCGCGGTCTTTGGCATCTGCTGAAAAGCCGCTTTCCAGCACTTCATCGGCGCTGACGTGGTCGATGACAATATCGTTTTTCTGTTTGATCTGAAACACCAGATCGCGCAACGCCGGGTTGCTGAATGGTTCTACGGCTCTCTCTCTGGCATCGCGGCTGGTAGGTTTTTCTGGTGGGTATTGGTCCGGGTTGAGGGTTTGCACAATCTGGTGGGCAAGGTCTTTCACCCCTAAGCCGCCACTCAAGGCGCGAATGCGGGCATCGTCTTCTGGCGTGAGTCGATGTTCCATACGCGCCAGCCTTCCGGCCAGCGAGCTTAAAACGTCTTCTTCTGTATTGCCAAAGGCCACAGCCTGCATGAGTTTTTCAAAGCTTACGGTGGGCTTTTGTTCCATCGGGCGTGAATCGGTTTTGTCCTGCTCACACACGCCCACGGCATCGACAATAACAAAGTGATCTTTGGCCACAGCATCGGGCGTGACACTTTTAAGGTCATCGGCATGGATAATACGCACGCCGCGGCCTTTCATTTGCTCAAAAAACGCGCGGGATTTAACAGCGCGCATGAACATGACGATTTCTACTGATTTAATGTCGGTGCCGGTGGCGATCATATCAACCGTTACAGCAATCCGCGGCATGGGGCTGGTGCGGAATTCATTGATGAGGTCTTTCGGTTTTGCCCCTGTGGTGCGGTAGGTGATCTTTTTGGCAAAGTCGTTACCCTTGCCGAATTCTTCCCGAATGATTTCAACAATGTTTTCGGCATGCGCGTCATCTTTGGCAAAGATCAGCGTTTTGGGTACCCAGGTACGCCCGGGAAATATCTCAGTAAACAGTTTGTCGCGAAACGTCTGGATGATTTTGCGAATCTGATCCGGTGCCACCACATCGCGGTCTAGCTGGTTGGGGTCATAGGCAAAGTCGTCATCCAGCTGTTCCCAGCGTTTTTTGCGGGTTTCACGCTCTTGCATCTGAATAGAATAGCCAGCCTCGACCTTGCTGCCTTGTTCGGTAATCGCGGTACGGATGCGGTAGACGTCGTAATTGACGTTAACGCCATCAGCCACGGCCATTTCGTGGTTGTATTCCATCACCAGATTCTGGTGAAAAAAGCCGAAAGTTTGCTTGCTTGGCGTAGCGGTAAGGCCAATGAGATAAGCATCAAAATATTCCAGCACTTGCGCCCACAGGTTGTAGATGGAGCGGTGTGCTTCATCGGTGACGATGATATCGAAGGTTTCTATGGGGATGCTCGGGTTGTAGGCGATTGGGTCTGGTGATTTAAATAAATCACCTAATTGTTCGATAGATTCATCTTCCAGATCTTCGGGTAATGGATTACCACGTAGCATGGAATAAAGACGTTGAATGGTGCAGATGCAAACGCGGGCGGTGGTATCAATGGTATTGCCCTGCAAGCGCTGGACGATATATTCTTCACTGAACTTGAAGTTGTTGTACGGTGATTCGTACTGTTGAAACTCTTTAAGCGTTTGGTCGGCCAGATTACCGCGATCCACCAGAAACAATACGCGCTTTGCTCCAGCAAACTTGATAAGGCGATAAATAAAGCTGATGCTGGTAAAAGTCTTGCCCGAGCCAGTGGCCATCTGAATCAGCGCACGTGGCCGGTTGGCCTTGAGCGATTCTTCCAAATTTTTAATAGCGTTGATCTGTGCCGGCCACAAGCCTTCTTCTTTCAAGGGTGGCATGTGGGCCAAGCGGCCAAGAAACGTATCAGCATTGGGCAGATACGCAGCTTGTGGTTGTTGCAAGGTGTTCAGTGGCGGTGCATTCAGCCATTCAAGCAATTGTTCTGGCCGATGAAATGCAAACACCCCGCGTGAACGTGGTTCTGGATCCAGACCATTGGTAAAGCGTGATTCAACGCCGGTAGACTGATAGGAGAATGGCAGCGGGTTGCGCCAACAAGGTAAACCTTCTGGCAGGCCTTTGGTGTATTTATCTGACTGGGTTTCAACACCTGTAAGCGTCACACCTTCTTTTTTTGCCTCCACCACCCCTGCTGCCTGACCATCTACATACAGCAGATAATCAGCAAAGCCAAAACCGGATTTAAGTGGAAACTCACGAATAGCGACACCACGCGCTGCGCGCAAATTAGCCTGGCTGGCATCACACACATGCCAGCCTGCTGCATTGAGCAGCTGGTCTATGTTTTTGCGCGCTTCGTGTTCTAGTGTCATAAGTTTATTGTCTGCTTATAGATGACAACCACACTGGCGCATGTAACCCCTTTTTTGCGCCTAACGGGGGAGCGGAGCGCCCTAAATATCCAGGTTATTCACACCCAGCGCGTTGCTTTCGATAAACGCTCTTCTTGGCTCCACCTGGTCGCCCATCAGGGTAGTAAAGATTTCATCAGCTGCAATGGCGTCATCAATCTGCACTTTGAGCAGGCGGCGCACGTTGGGGTCCATGGTGGTTTCCCATAGTTGCTCTGGGTTCATTTCTCCCAGACCCTTGTATCGCTGAATACCAAGGCCATGCTTGGCTTCATTCAGCAGCCAGTCCAGCGCTTCTTTAAAGTTTTCAACACCTTGGGTCTTTTCACCGCGTTTAATCACAGCGCCCTTGCCAATCAAGCCTTCCAGCATGGTGGATATTTTGCTGATCTGCTTGTAGTCACCGCTGCCCAGGAACTCATGATCAATCACGCAGCATTGCAAATTGCCATGCACGTATTTGTTGACTTCCAGACGGTAGGTTTCGGTTTCTTGATCAAAGCCGACAATGACTTCTGAGCCGATGGCACCGAGGATGGGCCGCAATTTACCTGCGGCGGCTTCTGCGTGTTCTTTGGTATCCAGGCTGATTTCACCCAGATCTTGCAGGGCACGCAGCACGCTTTCATCATAAAGCGATGAAATACGGCGGATCACCGCTTCTGTGAGCACCATCTGCTTGGCAATTTCCGCTAGTGGTTCTCCAACCAGAGTGTCTCCACCCTCTCTTGTCAGCAGCTCTGCACCCTTGAGTGCAGATTGCAGCAGGTATTCATCCAGCTCGTGCTGGTCTTTCAGGTAGCGCTCATCCTTGCCCTGCTTCACTTTGTACAGCGGCGGTTGCGCAATATAAATATGGCCATGTTCCACCAGTTCTGTCATTTGACGGTAGAAGAAGGTTAAGAGCAAGGTACGAATGTGGGCACCGTCAACGTCCGCATCGGTCATGATGATAATGCGGTGGTAGCGCAGTTTTTCTACACTGAAGTCATCCTTGCCGATACCAGTACCCAGCGCAGTGATGAGTGTGGCAATTTCCTGTGAAGACAACAGTTTGTCAAAACGGGCTTTTTCTACGTTAAGAATCTTACCCTTGAGCGGCAGAATGGCCTGGTTTTTACGGTCACGCCCTTGTTTGGCTGAGCCACCCGCAGAGTCACCCTCCACCAGATACAGCTCGCACTTGCTCGGGTCACGTTCCTGGCAATCGGCCAGTTTACCCGGCAAGCCCATGGTATCCATTACACCCTTGCGGCGGGTCATTTCACGCGCCTTGCGGGCTGCGTCTCGCGCACGGGCAGCATCCACAATCTTGTTGCAGATCACTTTGGCGTCGGCTGGGTTTTCCAGCAGAAATTCGGATAACTTGGCCGCCACAATTTCCTGCACCACTGGCTGCACTTCTGAAGACACTAGCTTGTCTTTGGTTTGGGATGAGAATTTAGGATCCGGCACCTTAACAGAAAGCACACAGGTGAGGCCTTCACGCATGTCATCACCGGTGGTTTCTATCTTGGCTTTTTTCGCAAGTTCGTTTTCTTCAATAAAGCTATTCAGTGTTCTGGTCATCGCGGTGCGCAAACCCGTTAAATGGGTACCGCCATCGCGTTGTGGAATATTGTTGGTGAAACATTGTACGGTTTCAGCGTAAGAGTCATTCCATTGCATGGAGACTTCTACCGTCATGCCATCCTTTTCACCTACGGCATAAAAGGGCTTGGGATGCAGCACGGTTTTGCTACGGTTCATGTATTCAACAAACCCACGCACACCGCCAGAGTAAGCAAAATTCTCTGATTTACCGTTACGCTGATCAATCAGCTCAATCTTGACACCGTTATTCAGGAATGAGAGTTCGCGAATACGCTTGGCCAGAATTTCAAAGTGAAACTCAACATGAACAAAGGTTTCTACAGAGGCCAGAAAATGCACTTCTGTACCGCGACGCTCGGTTTTACCTGTAATTGCCAAAGGCGCCACCGGCACACCACGCTTGAATTCCATTTGGTAAGCATCGCCGTTGCGATAAATTTTCAACCTTAGCCAGTCTGACAGTGCGTTAACCACCGAAACACCCACACCATGTAAGCCACCAGATACCTTGTAGGAGTTCTGGTCAAACTTACCACCCGCATGCAGCTCCGTCATGACGATTTCTGCAGCTGAGCGCTTGGGTTCGTGTTTATCATCATCCTTGATATCGGTTGGAATACCACGACCATTGTCTGAAATGCTGATGGAGTTATCAGGATGGATGATCACTTTAATGTCATCACAATGCCCTGCCAAAGCTTCGTCAATGGCGTTATCCAGTACTTCAAATACCATATGGTGAAGACCGCTGCCATCCGAGGTATCACCAATGTACATACCTGGGCGTTTGCGAACGGCGTCCAACCCTTCAAGAATTTTAATACTGGATGAATCGTAATCTGTCATGGCTTTTTCTTTAGCTGTGTTTCACGTGAAACATGATGATGAATAAGAGACGTATGCTTTAGATACGCATGGGCATGACAACATATTTGTAATTGTCATCCCCTGGTACGGTGACCAGACAACTGCTATTGGCATCTGCAAATGCAAATTGAATGGATTCACTGCTGACGTTGTTCAGCACATCAATCATGTAGGTCACGTTAAACCCAATGTCGAGTGCATCGCCGCTATAGGTAATTTCCAGTTCTTCTTCTGCTTCTTCCTGCTCGCTATTGGTAGAAATCAAACGCAAACTGTTTTGCGACAGCACCATGCGAATACCACGGTACTTTTCATTGGAGAGGATAGAAGCGCGCTGCATGGAGAGTAGCACAGCCATACGATCTATCGTAAAGGTATTTTGATGACCAACCGGAATCACACGGTTGTAATCCGGGAACTTGCCATCAATCACTTTGCTGATTAAACGAATATCGCCCACATTGAAAATTACCTGGCCCTGAACAATGGCAATGCTGACTTCATCTTCACTATCGTCCAGCAGTTTGATTAATTCAATGACGGTTTTACGTGGCAGGATTAACTCCTGCTTTTCAAAATTCTGACTGAGTTCAGCTGAGGTAAAACTTAAGCGATGGCCATCTGTACCCACGACATTCAGCTTGTTGGCACTTATTTCAAATAACAAACCATTCAGGTAGTACCGAATATCCTGCTGTGCCATGGCAAATTCAACCTGTTTGAACAAGCGCTTTAACTTGCCCTGGCTAATGGTCATGGTGGTTGCCTGTGCATCCTGCACTTGTGACATTACAGGATAATCCGCAGCTGGCAGGGTTTGCAGATTAAATCGGCTCTTGCCGGTTTTTACCTGCATTCTGCTATCTGTGGTGGTGATATTAATATCTGCGTTTTCTGGTAAAGCTCTGCAGATATCCAATAATTTCTTGGCTGATACGGTTGTTGAGAAATCACTGCCACCACTATGTTGAATGCTGAGCGATATTTGCATTTCAAGATCTGTGGCGGTTAATACGATGCGATCTGACTTTGCTTCCATTAACAGGTTGGAAAGAATAGGCAAAGTATGACGTCTTTCCACGATACCACTCACTGCAGAAAGAGGTTTGAGTAAAGTATCACGGTTTATTTTGATGTTCATTTTTCTAAACCTGTTTAATCAATAAATAAAATATATATATAAAACTAGTAATAACAATAATGTGTAAAAAAGCTGTGGATATCTCTAATTTACTATTTAATACAATGCCTTAAACACATTAAACTTGCATGCAAAACCATGCAGATTGATGTGGATAAAATGTTAACTATATTACCTACCTCAGCAAAAAGCACTTAAACGCAATATTCATACACAGGCTATCCACCGGTTAACTTGCTGATGCATTAACCACGAATGACCTGAACCAATAAAGCAATATCCCGAGATACATTTGGATCGTTCTGCCGCAATTGTTCAATTTCTTCACAGGCATGCATCACCGTCGTATGGTGCCGACTACCAAATGCTTCACCAATTTCTGGAAAGCTATGATTGGTGAGTTCTCTGGAGAGTGCCATGGCAATTTGACGCGGTCTGGCAAAGTTACGAGACCGCTTTTTGCTATACATCTCTGCAACCTTGATCTTGTAATAGTCCGCTACGGTTTTCTGGATATTCTCCATCGTAATCTGCCTGCCACGCACAGCTATCAGATCTTTCAGTGCTTCTTTGGCAAGTGGTACATCAATCTCATGCCCGGTAAATTTGGCCATGGCGACAATTCTGTTCAACGCTCCTTCCAACTCACGCACACTGGATCGGACTTGCTTGGCAATAAAGAAAGCCACATCTTCATGCAGGACAATTCTTGCTGCTTCTGCTTTCTTCAGCAAAATAGCGACACGCATTTCCAACTCAGGTGGCTCAACCGCTACAGTAAGACCCCAGCTAAAGCGGGTGCGCAGCCGTTCATCCACATCTGCAATTTCCTTTGGATAGGTATCGCAAGTAATGATGATTTGTTTTTTCTCCTCAATCAGTGAGTTAAAAGCATAAAAGAACTCTTCTTGCGTACGGCTCTTCTTAGCAAAAAACTGAATATCATCAATTAGCAATAAATCCAATGAATGGTAGGTTTGCTTAAAGGCATCAAAGGCTTTGTGTTCATAGGCTTTTACCACATCAGAGACATAACGCTCTGCGTGCAGATAGCGGATTTTGGCGTCTGGGTTCTGAGATTTCAGGTGGTTACCAATGGCTTGTAGCAGGTGTGTTTTACCCAGCCCAACGCCCCCGTAAATAAACAGGGGGTTATAGGCGGTGCCTGGATTCTCAGCGACTTGTAGGGCAGCAGCCCGCGCTAGCTGGTTGGCCTTGCCGGTTACGAAATTATCGAAATTAAATGCTGGGTTCAGACCGCTACCATCTGAGGCGGCCTTGGCTTTACGAACAGGCTTGGCTTTCTTTTCGGCCAGGCCTTGATCAACAATGGCAGCAACGGCGTTCTGCAGAACGGTTTCTGATTTGGGTAGGCTTGGGACATCGGCATGTGTTGCCAATCCCATTACACCTACAGCACTTGTGTCATGACCGTTCTTTTTTTCTGCTTTTTCGGAGACAGCCAGTTCAATTTCTACCGGGCAGGCGGCCAGCTCTTCCGCCAAGGTCTTGATGCGATCAAGGAAACGATCCTTGACCCATTGCATCACAAACCGATTGGGCGCAAGCAAACGCCAGGCGCCATTGTGCGCCTCAAATTCCAATGGTTTGATCCATGTGTTGAATTGCTGTGCGGATAGCTCCTCTTGGAAGCGACCCAAACAAACAGACCAAAAGTTATCCATCGGTTGCCCGATACCTCGACGATGATTAAATTATTTTAAGTGCGAATACAGCAATATTGTATGATCTTGTTATATTAAGTTGCTGTTTTTAAATAATATACAAGACGTGGTCTTGTTATTGTTCAAGCCCTGTGGGAGCAAGCAACCCAGCTGTATTCTGTAGCTGCTAAGTTTAATCCATTTTAGCCGGATTGGTAGAACTTATCCACAGCGAATCAGCTCAGGTGATAACTGAAATAAACATTGACAAAACAAGGCTAAATCGTGTTAAATCGCGGTCTTGTCAAGAATCGTTAAAGTAGTAACCGGAGATTTCTAAATGAAACGTACCTATCAGCCATCCAAAACTCGTCGTGCACGTACGCATGGCTTTCTGGTTCGCATGAAGACACGTGGTGGCCGCGCAGTGATTGCTGCACGTCGTGCCAAGGGTCGTGCGCGTCTGGCTGTTTAATTCACAGCTTGATGATATCCAGGCGATTTCCTCGGTTTGAATGACCAAGGTTTTCCCCGCCAGGTAAGAATTACAAAAACGGATGAATTTTCATCCGTTTTTAGTTTTCGCAAACGGTTAACCGGTCAATTTATTGTCATTCATTACCTGCATAATACGCACCAGCATGCCCGCTTAGGGCTGGTGGTTGCTAAAAAGGTAGCCAAGCGGTCGGTAGATCGTAACTATATGCGGCGTGTGCTACGAACATTGTTCAGGTTGAATCAACACGAGCTCGGCCATTACGATTTGGTAATACGAGTACAAAAGCATTTTTCACATGCAGATTACTCAGCACTGAGTCATGAGTTTGCAGAATTGATGTATCGTTTGAAAAAGCCTGCCAACAAACGGACAACCCCAATCTGATGAAAAGGCTGAATCAACTGATTACCAAGCTGTTTATTGGCCTCATACGCGTTTATCAATTAGCGCTAAGCCCCTACTTGGGCCAGCACTGCCGATTCACCCCTAGTTGTTCCCAATATGCCATTGAATGTATGAATAAGTATGGCGCGCTACGGGGAACTGCATATACCATTAGACGTTTATCGCGCTGCCACCCTTGGCATGCAGGCGGACATGATCCGGTGCCCTGAGCGCCATGATTTAAATAACCCTACGCAATCAATTAAAAAGCAGAAACCCATTTATGGATACCAAGCGGCTGATTTTATTTGTTATTTTCTCGTTTTCCTTGCTCATGTTGTGGGATGCCTGGCAGCGGCAATCTGCCCCAGAACCCACTCCGGTAGCCGAGCAAGCGCAGGACGCCAGCATTCCTCAGGCTGCTCAAGCCGATATGCCCGCAGCCACTGCCACCAATGAAGTACCACAGGCGAATGGGTTCAAGCTCGACTCCAATCAGCGCATTCTGGTGGAAACTGATCTGTTTAAGGCTGAGATTGATACGACAGGCGGTGATCTGCGCCGGCTGGAGTTGTTGACTCACAAAGCGGACAACAGCGAAGAGAGTTTTGTGCTGATGGATGACCGCGTGGCACCTAGCTTATACGTGGCACAAAGTGGGCTGATCGGTGGCGATTTACCGACCCATCGTACGACCTTTACCAGTGCGGAGTCACAGTATCGTCTGTTACCGAATCATGAAGCGCTGGAAGTAGTGCTGACCTGGCAAAACGATGCTGGCCTGCAGGTTGATAAGGTCTATACCTTTTTCCGGGATAGTTACACTATCGGCGTCAATTATCGCATTCAGAACAATACCGAGTCCTCGCTTTCCCCTTCTGTCTATTATCAGATTCTGCATGACAGTCAATCTGGTCAGGGCAGTTTCATGATGCCGACCTTTACTGGTGGCGCGTACTACACCGATATCGACAAGTTCAAGAAAATCAGCTTTTCCGATATGGCCAAGCAGAACCTGTCAAAAAACAGCAAAGATGGTTGGGTGGGTTTGGTGCAGCATTATTTCGCCAGTGCCTGGATTCCTCAGGACGGCGTTAGCCGCGAGTTTTACACCAAACAGCTGGCAGACAATATTTATTCAATAGGTGCCGTGAGCGCCACAGGTGAGATCGCCCCGGGTGCAACACTCGTGATCCCGGCAAAACTTTATGCGGGTCCGCAAATTCAGGATCAGTTAAAGGCTGCAGCGCCAGGCCTGGAATACACCGTTGATTATGGTTGGCTCACCATTATTGCTGCTCCACTCTTCTGGGTGCTCTCTTCAATCCAGAAGCTGGTGAACAACTGGGGTGTTGCCATCATCCTGTTAACAGTGCTGATCAAATTGGCCTTTTACCCGCTCTCCGCCGCGAGTTATCGCTCTATGGCGCATTTGCGTGAACTGACGCCACGTCTGCAAAGCATGAAAGAAAAGTATGGCGATGACCGCCAGAAAATGCAGCAGGCCATGATGGAACTGTACAAGACAGAGAAGATCAACCCGCTAGGTGGTTGTCTGCCGATCCTGGTGCAGATTCCTGTGTTTATTGCGCTGTACTGGGTGTTGCTGGGCAGTGTGGAAATGCGTCATGCACCCTTCATGCTGTGGATACAGGATTTGTCTGCGACAGACCCCTATTACGTCCTGCCATTGCTGATGGGCGCCACCATGATCATCCAGACCAAGCTTAATCCGAAGCCGACCGATCCGGTACAGGCTAAGGTGATGATGATCATGCCGATCGTGTTCAGCGTGTTCTTCTTCTTCTTCCCGGCGGGTCTGGTGCTTTACTGGCTGGTCAATAACGTATTGTCCATAGCACAGCAATGGCATATCAACCGCGCGACAGAGCGGGCTACTGCTGCCAAGAAGAAACTCGGTAAACGTTAATGCATCAGCACCCGGTTTTCGGGTGCATGCATAGGGGCGCAAGATGCGTACAGAATCCACAGACACAAACAGCACCGTGGAAACTATCGCCGCAATTGCGACCGCTCCCGGAGCCGGTGGCATTGGGGTTGTTCGTGTTTCCGGGCCTTTGAGTCGGACGATTGCTGAAGGCATCCTTGGACAGTGTCCCCCGCCCCGTCATGGGGCGTATCTGGATTTCAAGTCATCAGATGGTAGTTTGATTGACCGTGGTATTGCCCTCTATTTTCCCAATCCCCACTCGTACACTGGCGAAGACGTGCTGGAGTTGCAGGCGCATGGCGGTACTGCGCTTATGCAAATATTGTTAGCGCGTTGCCTGGAGCTAGGTGCACGCCAGGCAGAGCCCGGGGAATTTACTCGCCGCGCTTATCTCAATCAAAAACTTGATCTGGCACAGGCGGAAGCCGTGGCCGATTTGATCAATGCTTCAACCGAAGCGGCGGCCCGTAGTGCAGTCCGATCTTTGTCTGGAGAGTTTTCAGGGCGCATACAGGCATTGCAAGCCAAGCTGATTGATCTGCGCATGTATGTCGAGGCTTGTCTGGATTTTCCAGAAGAGGACATTGACTTTATTACGCAGGGGCGCGTGGCAGAGAAACTGCAACAATTGATGGATGAATTGCAAGCCGTGTTCAATAGTGCGCGACAAGGGAATTTACTGCGCGAAGGTATCAGGGTTGTGCTGATCGGCCAGCCCAATGTGGGCAAGTCCAGCCTGACCAACCAGTTGGCGGGTGAAGACATTGCTATCGTGACGCCTATTGCCGGAACAACACGAGATACCATCCGCAGTGAAATACAGATCAATGGTGTTCCCCTGCATATTATAGACACCGCGGGTTTGCGTGATACGCAGGATGAAGTTGAACTGCAAGGTATCGCGCGAACATGGCGAGCTTTGGAAAACGCCGATATCGCGATATTAATGGTTGACGCGACTCATGGTATTGGCGAAGAAGAAAAATCGATTCTAGCGCGTTTGCGCAAGGATTTACCCAAAATATGGGTGCACAACAAGATTGACTTGTCCTCAGAGCTACCAAGAATTCAGCAATCGGGCGAGGAAACGCACATTTATCTCTCTGCCAAGCAAGGCGATGGTGTTGACCTGCTCAGTCGCCATTTATTATCGCTGGCAGGTTGGCAGTCAGTAGGTGAAGGTGTTTTCATGGCTCGCGCCAGACATTTGGGTGCCATGAGGCGCGTTCAACAGAGTCTGGCATCTGCAACATTGCAGTTAGGGCAAAGTGAGTTGCTTGCCGAAGAGTTGCGATTGGCACAAACAGCGCTTGGAGAAGTGGTGGGAGAATTTACCCCGGATGATTTGCTCGGAGAAATTTTTTCCCGTTTTTGTATCGGCAAATAAGTATCGGTCCAGAGTATGGGCCGATACTTAAAGACAAATTAGCTAGTTAAATCATTGACTGCTGCATCAGGCCCATTTTTCATCACAGAAGCGATGCCGTTATCGCGGCTTACCACGGACTCATACATCTGACTTTGCCCAATGATCTGATGGTTGGCTGCTTTGAGCGTGAAGTAGGCTTTGCCATTTGAAGATGTCAATCGATCATAATTGGCTTCACTTGCAGCATTTTTCTTGATGGACTCAATGCCGTTGATCGCGCTTGCCTTGGTTTTATACATTTCGCTTTGCAAAATCACCTGCCCGTTAGTTGCTAACAGGTTAAAATGGTAGTCCCCATTTTTTGCCGTTTTTAATACAAATTTACCAGCCATTTTCTGCTCCCAAGAATCTACTGAAATTAAAATTGAATGACTGCCTTATTGCGATTCGACTGTATGCCTCTCTAAACAAGTCGTCAATCACAATAAATTGGCTTATTTGAATGTCGCTTTTTTGGCATGTTTCACGTGAAACATATAATCCGTGCATGACGGAAACAGCGCTTTCCAGTAAGATATGAGCCTTGAAAAGAAATAAATAGCGATTATCCTGAATGTGTGACGCAAATGATGTAAGTGATTGTCAATGCAAGGAATAATCGAGCCAAGCAAGGTGTATGACTGATGCGATACCCTGAAAAATTTGATGTGATTGTTGTAGGCGGTGGCCATGCCGGCACGGAGGCCGCCTTGGCCAGTGCGCGCATGGGGCGTAAAACCTTGTTACTCACACACAACATCGAAACATTGGGTCAAATGTCGTGTAATCCTTCTATCGGCGGCATTGGCAAGGGGCATCTGGTTAAGGAGATTGATGCGCTGGGCGGCGCAATGGCGGTAGCCACAGATGAAGGTGGTATCCAGTTCCGCATTTTGAATTCCAGCAAGGGCCCGGCTGTGCGTGCCACGCGTGCGCAGGCTGATCGTGTGCTCTACAAGGCAGCAATTCGGCGTCGGCTCGAGAATCAGCCTAATCTCTGGCTGTTTCAACAAGCGGTGGATGATATTTTGCTGCAAGGCGATGTCGTCACAGGCGTTGTCACCCAGTTGGGTCTACGTTTTGAATCCAAAGCGGTGGTGCTCACCGCTGGTACTTTTCTGGGTGGATTGGTTCATGTGGGGCTGAGCCAATATCAGGCTGGGCGTGCTGGTGACCCTCCTTCCATCTCATTGGCAGCGCGCTTGCGCGAAATCGGTTTGCCGGTTGGTCGGCTGAAAACTGGCACACCACCACGGATTGATGGTCGTACCATTGATTATTCTGTGATGCAGGAACAGCCGGGCGATACCCCGGTTCCGGTCTTTTCTTTTCTTGGTGATGCGGCTCAGCATCCGGCGCAAGTGCCCTGCTGGATCACGCATACCAATGAAAAAACCCATGACATCATTCGGAGCGGTCTCGATAGGTCGCCCATGTACACCGGCGTGATTGAAGGTGTGGGCCCACGTTATTGCCCCTCAGTGGAAGATAAGATTCATCGGTTCGCAGACAAGGATTCACACCAGATATTTCTGGAGCCTGAGGGCTTAACGACCAACGAAATTTACCCAAATGGTATTTCAACCAGTTTGCCATTTGATATTCAATACCAGTTGGTGCGTTCAATTCGTGGTTTGGAAAATGCGCATATCCTGCGCCCTGGCTATGCCATTGAGTATGATTACTATGATCCACGCGGCTTGAAAAGCACGCTGGAAACCAAGGCGCTCCAAGGCTTGTTTTTTGCAGGACAGATTAATGGCACCACCGGCTATGAAGAAGCTGGGGCGCAGGGCTTGCTGGCAGGCGCTAATGCGGCGCTCTACGCGACTGAGCAAGCTGGCTGGTGTCCAGCACGTGATCAAGCTTATCTCGGGGTGTTGGTGGATGATTTGATCACTGCAGGCGTAAGCGAGCCCTACCGTATGTTTACCAGCCGCGCAGAATACCGCTTGATGCTACGCGAAGACAATGCCGATATCCGTCTGACAGAAGCGGGCCGCAAGATTGGCTTGGTGGATGATGTGCGCTGGGAAGCTTTTGCGCGCAAACAGGATGCCATTGCGCGTGAGCAAGAGCGTTTGAAGCGCACCTTTGTGCAACCGACCACATTGCCGCAGGCAGATGCTTTGCGTGTATTGGGTAAACCAATTGAGCGTGAATATTCTCTCTTTGAGTTGTTGCGTCGGCCCGATGTTAGCTATGAGGCACTTTTAAGCTTGCCATTGCAGAAGGCGCCTGACCAGATGCCAGAAGCCTGTGATGAGCAGGTGCGCCAGCAGGTTGAAATCGCTGCCAAGTACCAGGGTTATATTGATCGTCAAGCAGACGAGATTGAACGCCAACGCGGTAGCGAGCGGATGACCTTGCCAGCAGAACTGGATTACCGCGAGGTTCATGGCCTATCGATAGAGGCCCAGCAGAAACTCAATGCGCACAAACCTGAAACCATAGGTCAGGCCAGTCGTATCAGTGGCATTACACCGGCTACCATTTCATTGCTATTGGTGTACCTGAAGCGCAAACAACGTCAGAAACAAAATACCAATCCGGAAAAAGTGGCATGAGCCAGTTTGATCGGGCTTTGTTGCAATCGCGTCTAGCGCAGGGCTTGGCGCAGATGGAGATTGCCTTGCCAGCGCCAGTGCAGGAAAAGTTACTAGACTATCTCGCACTGATGATTAAGTGGAACAAGGTGCACAACCTTACCGCAGTGCGCGATCCGGAAGAGATGGTCACGCTCCACCTGTTGGATAGCTTGGCAGTGTTGCCGTATCTGCAGGCGGAGCGCTTGCTTGATGTCGGTAGTGGCGCTGGTTTGCCTGGCATTCCACTGGCCATTTGCAGGCCGGAAATGCAGGTGACCGTGCTGGACTCAAGTCAGAAAAAAGCCAGCTTCATGCGGCAGGCCAAGGCGGAATTGGGGATTGGCAATCTACAGGTGGTGTGTGGCCGGGTTGAGCAGCATCAGCCAGAATTGCGCTATGACGTGATTATTTCTCGCGCTTTTTCGGATTTGAATCTCTTCCTGAATCTGACGGCGCGCCTTGGAATGGTCGGGACGCAATGGGTAGCGATGAAGGGCATTTATCCCCATGAGGAGCTTGCAGAGATTGATCTGCAACCGAATAGCGTGGTTCCACTGAAGGTTGCAGGCTTGGAAGCACAGCGACATTTGGTTTTTTTCACGCGTGATACAGAAACACACTCAACAAAGGCGGCATAGGGTCATGAGGATATTAGCGATCAGTAATCAAAAAGGCGGTGTGGGCAAAACCACCACTTGCGTCAATCTGGCAGCCAGTCTGGCCGCCACCAAGCGGCGCGTACTTCTCATTGATCTGGACCCCCAAGGCAATGCCACCACTGGCAGCGGCGTCGATAAGGCGGCCATGAAAAAGACCATTTATCATGTGCTGATCGGGAAAAGTGACTTGCAGGAAGTGATTCAGCCTTCCATCAAGGGCAGATTTGATGTGGCGCCTGCCAACCGCGATCTGGCCGGTGCGGAGGTGGAACTGGTGAATGAGATCGCACGTGAGACACGTCTCAAGGTGGCGCTACAGGCCTTGGGAGACCAGTATGATTATGTATTGATCGATTGTCCGCCTGCGCTCAGCCTGATCACGGTGAATGCGCTCACCGCCGCACATGCTGTCATGATCCCGATGCAGTGCGAGTACTTCGCGCTCGAAGGCCTCTCGGATCTGGTCAACACCATCAAGAAAGTACGTCAACATCTCAATCCTGGACTGGAGATTGAGGGATTACTTCGCACCATGTTTGATAATCGCAATATGCTGGCCCAGCAGGTTGCAGGTGAATTGGCCCAGCATTTTGGGGACAAAGTCTATCGCACGGTGATTCCACGAAATATTCGATTGGCTGAAGCCCCCAGCTATGGTGTCCCTGTGCTTTATCATGATCGCTCTTCAAAGGGTGCGCAGGCTTATCTTGCGCTGGCAGGTGAAATTATCAATCGTCAAACCAGGCAGCGTGCAACAGCAACTAACTAGGAATCAGGATGGTAAAGCTTAAAGGATTGGGTCGCGGGCTGGATTCGCTACTCGCTAATGATATCAGTGCCAGTACAGAGTCTGAAGGCTTGCGCATGCTACGTGTGCAGCAACTGCAGCCGGGAAAATACCAGCCACGTACCCACATGGATCAGGTGTCTTTAGCTGGGCTGGCGGAGTCCATCAAAGCACAGGGCATTATGCAGCCTATCCTTGTTCGCCAAGTGGCTGAAGAGCGTTACGAAATTATTGCGGGTGAGCGCCGTTGGCGCGCCTCTCAACTGGCGGGCCTTGATGAGGTGCCCGTCATTATTCGCGAGATTCCAGATGAATCTGCGCTCGCAATGGCGTTGATTGAAAATATCCAACGCGAAAATCTCAATCCGCTCGAAGAAGCCCAGGGCATCAAACGTCTGATTGATGAATTTGGTATGACCCATCAGGACGCTGCCGCAGCAGTTGGCAGATCCAGAGCTGCGGTGACCAATCTATTAAGACTCTTGAATCTGGTGCCAGCCGTGCAAGACATGTTGCAGGAACAACAGATTGACATGGGGCATGCCCGTGCCTTGCTCGCACTAGAAGGTGCAGCGCAAGTCATGGCAGCAGAGAAAACAGTGGCCAAGGGCTTGTCTGTGCGTGAAGTTGAGCAGCTGGTCAAACAGATGAGTGTGAGCGCTGACAAACCCACGCGAAGTAAGGTTGAAGATCATGATGTCATGCGTTTACAAGAGCGTCTAGCGGAGCGTTTGGGGGCGGCTGTTCAAATATCAGCAGGTCGAAACGGACATGGCACACTCAAAATTCGTTATGCCAGTTTGGAGCAGTTGGACGAAATTATCGCAAAAATACAGGGCTCAAGTCACTGAGAGACTTGACTTAGCGGGCATTACACAAGACAATTCGGGGCTTAATAATTTTTGCGGTGATTTAGCTTGAATTCCGCAATCATTGAATTCAATCCCTAGGTAAGAACACTTGTCTGAAGAAAAGTTGCCGGCAAGTGTGCCGGAAGTTGAAAAAATCAATGTCATATTCAAGCGAGCAGCCAAATGGCAGTGTCTCAGCACGCTGTTAATAGGCTTGGTGGCATGGTGGGTTGCTGGAGTTTCCGGTCTCATCTCTGCTCTCATCGGGGGTGGAGTTGTACTTGTGGGCAGTTTCGCTGCCTCACGCATCGCGAAGCGCAGTGAAAACAGTACGCAGGCAGGCGCAATACTCATCAATATGTTGATTGCAGAGGCGGTCAAGATTCTTGTGATCGTCCTCTTGTTGTGGCTGGGTTTTAAGGTTTACGCGGACAGCATGGTGCTGATGGCGCTCTTCTGCGCGTTGGCAGCCGCTGCTATTTTGTCTGGTTCGGCAGTATATGCCCTGAATAGTGAAGGTAAAAAGCAAGGTTAAGGTTATGGCGACAGAGCACGAATTAACTCCTTCTAGTTATATTTCGCATCACCTTTCCAACAATGCATTGCAAGTTGGGGATGGTGGTTTTTGGACATTGCATGTCGACACACTTGGTATGTCGATTATTCTGGGTATTATCGTATTCGGTCTGTTGTGGCTTGCCGCACGAGGCGTGACGTCAGGGGTCCCCAGCAAAAAACAGGCTTTTGTAGAATTGCTGTTTGGTTTTATTGATGGCCAAGTCAAAAGTATTTTTCACGGTGAGCGTCATAAATTCATTGCGCCACTGGCGCTGACGGTGTTTGTCTGGGTGTTTGTCATGAACGCCATGGACTTTTTGCCGATTGATATCATGGCTTGGATTTATCACCATGTGTTTGGTCTGGAATATTGGCGCAGCGTACCTACTTCTGATATCAACGCGACATTCGCCCTGGCATTGTCTGTATGGTTCCTGATGATTTTCTTTGCCATCCACGTCAAGGGTCTGGGTGGCTGGATTCATGAACTGTTCTGCTCGCCGTTTGGTTCCAACCCGCTGGTTTGGATCCCCAACTTCCTGTTCAACATCATCGAATACGTCTCCAAGCCTTTATCTCACTCATTGCGTCTGTTCGGAAACATGTACGCCGGTGAGGTCATCTTCCTGCTGCTCGGCATGTGGGCGGCAACTGGTCTGGTGGGTACATTTTTTGGCACCTTGCTGGGACTTGGGTGGGCTATCTTCCACATCCTGATTGTGACCCTGCAAGCGTTTATTTTCATGACATTGACCGTGGTGTACTTATCCATGGCGCATGAAAGCCATTAGTCATTAGTTTTGTAGTGTTTTGTGTTTAGTGTTTTATAGCAGTAGCCCTTAATATCGAAAGGAAAAGTAATGGAAAGCGTGCAATTTTTGGCAATGATTCAAGCATATACAGGCATTGGTATTGGCCTGATCATCGGTCTGGGTGCTGCAGGTGCCTGTATTGGTATTGGTATCATGAGTGCCAGTTTTCTGGATGGTGCAGCTCGTCAACCTGAATTGACCTCATCTCTGCAAGTAAAAGTGTTCCTGCTGTTGGGTCTGATTGACGCTTCCTTCATTATCGGTGTTGGTCTGGCCATGATGTTTGCCTTTGCCAACCCGCTGCTGGCTGTTGTTTCCTAAAGTCGTTAACTTACCAGTGTGGCTGCAGGTCTTGCTCATCGGGCAAGGAGCTGCAGCTAGGAGCAAAAGATGAATATAAACCTGACACTCTTTGCGCAGGCTATTACATTCGCATTACTGATTTGGTTTACCGCCAAATTCGTGTGGCCCCCATTGTTGGGCGCTATCGAAAAGCGTCAGAAAGAAATTGCTGATGGCTTGGCTGCTGGCGAACGTGGTCGTAGCGAGTTGGAACAGGCTTCCAAGCGTTCTGCTGAAACCGTTGAAGAGGCGAAAGTCCGGGCAACCGATATCATTGGTCAGGCAGAGAAACGTGCAACCGAGATTATCGAAGCAGCAAAAGAATCAGCCAAGGCTGAAGCTGATCGCATTATCAATGGTGCCAAGGCTGAAATTGATCAAGAAGTGAATCGTGCCAAGGAAGGTTTGCGTCAGCAAGTTTCCACGCTGGCTGTTGCTGGTGCTGAGAAGATCCTGCGTAAGGAAATTGATGCCAAGGCGCATGCTGATATGTTAAACACTATCGCTAACGAGCTTTAAGGCGGTCACGATATGGCTGAAGCGATCACGATAGTACGACCCTACGCAGTAGCTGCCTTCCGTTTGGCGAAGGAAAAGAACGCGCTGGGAAAATGGTCTGACATGTTGTCGTTGGCGGCTGGTGTTGCTGCTGACCCACAAATGAAGATCTTCATTGATAATCCCAAGGTAACGGCAGCAGCGCTTGAACAATCCTTTCTGGCAGTATGTGGCGACAAACTGGACGAAGCCGCCAGCAACCTGATCAAGGTGCTGGTGGAATACGGCAGGTTGTCCTTGCTACCTGAAGTTGCACAGGCATTTGAGGTGCTCAAGGCTGAAGATGAGGGTGTGCTTGAAGCTGAAATCACTGCTGCATCAAAGCCAACTGCTGCTGATACCAAGTCATTGGTCAAGCGGTTGGAAGCAAAGTTTGGTAAAAAAATTGAAGCAAGCGTCAAGGTTGATCCTGAACTCATTGGTGGGATCAAGGTTGTTATCGGTGATACGGTCATAGACGCTTCCGTCCGTGGTCAATTACAAGAGTTGGCTTACACGCTTAAAGGTTAGGCCTTAAAGGTCAGGAGACAGAGTAATGCAGTTATCCACATCAGAAATCAGTGAACTGATTAAAAGCAGACTTGAAAATTTCAACACGAGTGCAGAAGCGCGTACGCAAGGCACCGTGATTTCCATTACTGACGGTATTGTCCGTATCCACGGCCTTTCCAATGTCATGTCCGGTGAAATGATCGAATTCCCAGGCAACACCTTTGGTCTTGCGCTTAACCTTGAGCGTGACTCTGTCGGTGCTGTGGTGCTGGGTGATTATGAACACATTTCTGAAGGCGACACCTGTAAGTGTACAGGCCGCATTCTGGAAGTTCCGGTGGGTCCGGAATTGATTGGTCGTGTCGTGAACTCACTGGGTCAGCCTATCGATGGCAAGGGTCCAATCAACGCTAAGATGACCGACAAGATTGAAAAAGTGGCACCAGGCGTGATTGCACGTAAGTCGGTTTCACAACCTGTGCAAACTGGTCTTAAGTCGATTGACTCCATGGTCCCAGTTGGTCGCGGTCAACGTGAGCTGATTATTGGTGACCGTCAGACCGGCAAAACTGCAGTAGCGATTGACGCGATCATTAACCAGAAGGGTCAGAACATGACCTGTATCTACGTGGCTGTGGGCCAAAAGGCTTCGACCATTGCCAACGTGGTACGCAAACTGGAAGAAAATGGCGCGATGGATTACACCATCGTGGTGGCAGCTTCTGCATCAGACTCTGCAGCACTGCAATATATTGCACCATATGCTGGTTGTACCATGGGTGAATACTTCCGTGACCGTGGTGAAGATGCGCTGATCGTATACGATGACTTGTCCAAGCAAGCGGTTGCCTATCGTCAGATTTCTCTGCTGTTGCGTCGTCCACCAGGCCGTGAAGCTTATCCTGGCGATGTGTTCTATTTGCACTCTCGCCTTCTGGAACGCGCAGCACGTGTGAACGAAGAGTTTGTTGAGAAGTTCACCAACGGTGAAGTCAAGGGTAAAACCGGTTCTTTGACCGCGCTGCCTGTGATTGAAACGCAAGCAGGTGACGTTTCTGCATTCGTTCCGACCAACGTGATTTCGATTACCGATGGTCAGATCTTCCTGGAAACCGACTTGTTCAACGCCGGTATCCGTCCTGCGATTAACGCTGGTATCTCGGTATCCCGCGTGGGTGGTGCAGCGCAGACTAAGGTGATCAAGAAGCTTGGCGGTGGTGTGCGTCTGGCACTGGCACAGTATCGTGAATTGGCTGCGTTTGCGCAGTTTGCTTCTGATCTGGATGAAGCAACCCGTAAGCAACTGGAACGTGGCCGTATGTACACAGAGCTGATGAAGCAGGCACAGTACGCTCCACTCAGCGTTTCCAACATGGCCATTACCTTGCTGGCTGCCAACAAGGGTTACTTCGATGATGTCCCTGTGAATCGTGCCTTGGCATTTGAATCAGCCTTGCATGCATTCATGGCATCCAAGTACAAGAGCCTGATGGACAAGATTGAAACCACCAAGGATCTTGCTGGCGATGATGAAAAAGCGGTTGAAGCCGCTATTCAGGATTTCAAGGCCAACAACGCGTACTAAGCACGCTTACTGAACAGGCAGACTAGACAATGGCTGGTAGCAAAGAGATCAGAACCAAGATCAAGAGCGTAGAAAATACGCGCAAGATCACCAAGGCGATGGAAATGGTGGCCGCATCGAAAATGCGCAAGGCGCAGGACCGTATGCGGGCAGCCCGTCCTTACGCGGAGAAAATCCGCAACGTGGCTGCTCACCTTTCCAAGGCTAACCCAGAGTACAAACACGCCTTTATGGTCAAGCGTGACAACGTGGCCAATATCGGCGTGATTGTTGTCAGCTCAGACAAGGGCTTGTGTGGCGGTTTGAACACCAATGTGTTGCGTATGACGCTCAATAGCCTCAAAAACTGGGAATCAGAAGGCAAAGGTGTTTCCGTCAGTGCCATCGGTAACAAAGGCTTTGGTTTCATGAGCCGTGTGGGTGGCAATATCAGATCCCACATCGTGGGTCTTGGCGATGCACCGCACATGGACAAGCTGATTGGCCCGATCAAGGTCATGCTGGATGCCTATGTGGCCGGTGAAATTGACCAACTTTATATCTGCTATACCCGCTTCATCAATACCATGAAGCAGGAACCAGTCATGGAGCAGATTCTGCCGCTGTCTAGTGAGCATCTGAGTGAAGATGACAAGAGCGCGCAAGGTCACTGGGACTACATCTATGAGCCGGATGCCAAGGTGGTTCTGGATGATCTTTTGACCCGCTACATTGAATCGCTGATCTATCACGCTGTTGCCGAAAATATGGCGTCTGAGCAAAGTGCCCGGATGGTGGCGATGAAAGCGGCTTCCGATAATGCCAAGAACGTCATCGGAGAGCTCAAGCTGGTATACAACAAGGCCCGTCAAGCTGCGATCACCAAGGAAATCTCGGAAATCGTTGGTGGCGCCGCTGCAGTAAGTTCTTAACGATAGCAACACGCAGTTTGACAGAGTGAATTTGGCAGATTGAGTTTGAATAAGGAATTTAAAATGAGTACAGGTAAAGTCGTTCAATGTATTGGTGCGGTGGTTGACGTTGAATTTCCACGTGACCAGATGCCCAAGGTTTATGATGCGCTGATTCTGGCTGAAGAAAATTCAACCGCAGAAGCAGGTTTGACTCTGGAGGTTCAGCAGCAACTGGGTGACGGGATTGTCCGTACCATTGCGATGGGCTCCTCCGACGGCCTGCGTCGTGGCATGGAATTCAAGGCAACAGGTGCTCAGATTTCTGTACCAGTGGGTACGGGCACGCTTGGCCGTATCATGGATGTGTTGGGTCGCCCGATTGACGAAGTGGGTCCTATCGAATCCGATGAATTCAGAACAATTCATCAACCAGCGCCTACATTCGAAGAACTGTCCCCTTCTGTGGACTTGCTGGAAACTGGTATCAAAGTGATTGACCTTGTATGCCCGTTTGCCAAGGGTGGTAAAGTGGGTCTGTTCGGTGGTGCCGGTGTGGGTAAGACGGTGAACATGTTGGAACTGATCAACAACATCGCCAAGCAGCACTCTGGTTTGTCTGTATTTGCCGGTGTAGGTGAACGTACCCGTGAAGGTAACGACTTCTACCATGAAATGGCAGAAGCTGGTGTTATTAAACTGGACAACATGAAAGAGTCCAAGGTTGCCATGGTGTTTGGTCAGATGAACGAACCTCCAGGTAACCGTCTGCGCGTTGCGCTTTCTGGTCTGACCATGGCTGAAAAATTCCGTGACGAAGGTCGTGATGTGTTGTTCTTTGTGGACAACATTTATCGTTACACCCTTGCCGGTACTGAGGTTTCTGCGCTGCTGGGCCGTATGCCATCTGCTGTGGGTTATCAGCCAACACTGGCCGATGAAATGGGCCGCCTGCAGGAACGTATTACTTCTACCAAGGTGGGTTCCATTACTTCTATTCAAGCTGTTTACGTGCCTGCGGATGACTTGACTGACCCATCTCCAGCAACCACCTTCCAGCATTTGGACTCTACCGTGGTGTTGAGCCGTGACATTGCATCTCTGGGTATTTACCCAGCGGTGGATCCGTTGGATTCCACTTCCCGTCAGCTGGATCCACAAATTGTGGGTGAAGAGCACTACTCGGTTGCACGTTCAGTTCAGGCAACGCTGCAACGTTATAAGGAACTGCGTGACATTATCGCGATTCTGGGTATGGACGAACTGTCTCCTGAAGATAAGCTGGCTGTGGGCCGTGCTCGTAAGATCCAGCGTTTCCTGTCTCAGCCATTCCACGTTGCGGAAGTGTTTACCGGTGCGCCTGGTAAATATGTCACCCTGAAAGAAACCATCAAGGGCTTCAAGGCGATTGTGGCTGGTGAGTACGATCACCTGCCAGAGCAAGCGTTCTATATGGTAGGTGGTATTGAAGAGGCTGTAGAAAAAGCCAAGACCATGAACTAATCAAGTATCGCCAACGCGAAAACGATTATTCATATCAACGCTAACAGAGAAAATACCATGGCAATGACGATACATGTGGATGTGGTAAGTGCAGAAGAATCCATCTTTTCCGGTGAGGCAGAGTTTGTCGCAGCACCGGCAAGAATGGGTGAAGTCGGTATTTATCCTCGCCACACCCCAATGATCACGCCGATCAAACCAGGTGCATTGCGGATCAAGCTACCGGGTGAGGCTGAAGAGCAGTTGATCTTTATCTCTGGTGGAATTCTTGAAGTTCAACCAGGGGTGATCACAGTGCTGGCAGATACTGCGATTCGTGGTCACGATCTGGATGAAGCGAAAGCCAATGAAGCCAAGCGCGCTGCAGAAGAATTGATGAAGACGATCAGCTCTGATATTGATTACGCACATGCGCAGGCCGAGTTGATGGAAGCCATTGCCCAGCTTCAAGCGATTGAGAAGCTGCGCAAGCTGAAGCATTAAGCTTGTGGCAAGCGTGTAGTGAAGTAAGTTCAAGGCAGCCGATAGGCTGCCTTTTGTTTTATACTTGAATCACCTATCTGACGAATCCTATGCCAAATCCATCAGACGCCAATCTGAACATCGTGATACTTGCCGCTGGCAAGGGCACACGCATGTTTTCAAATATCCCTAAGGTGCTTCACCAACTTGCAGGCCAACCTCTGCTTGGCCATGTGCTGCAAGCAGCGAGACAATTGAAGCCACTTAATACCATTGTCATTTATGGCTTTGGTGGTGAAGCGGTGCCCTCAGCTTTTAAAGAGGATGACATTGTATGGGTACGACAGGAACAGCAATTGGGGACTGGTCATGCCGTTCAACAAGCATTACCCGCCATCAGTGCAACAGGAAAAACACTGATTCTATTGGGCGATGTACCGATGCTGAATATCGATCAGTGCCGTAGTCTGCTTGAAAAGACAGCGCAGATTGGCTTGATGACTGTGAAAAAGCAAAATCCGAATGGATACGGCAGAATTGTGAGAGATGAAGCTGGAGACATACGTGCAATCATTGAACATAAGGATGCATCGCCTGCCCAGCTCAGCATCGATGAAGTGAATACAGGCATTATGGTGGTTGAGAATGGCTTACTGAAAAATTGCCTGGCACGTCTTAATAATCAGAATGCACAGGGAGAATATTACCTGACCGATATCATCGCCATGGCGGTAGCAGATGGCTATGAAGTGGCCAGTGAAATGGTGACGGACGAGTCTTCGGTCGAGGGGGTGAATTGCAAACAGGATCTGGCAGCACTTGAGCGCGTCTATCAAAGTCGTCAGGCCGCTGCCCTGTTGCAACGCGGGGTGACGATCAGAGATCCGCATCGACTGGACATCCGAGGCGAGATCGAAGTGGGTCAAGATGTTGAAATTGATATCGGCTGCGTATTCGAGGGCAAGGTAATACTGGGTGATGGCGTTAAAATTGGGGCCTACTGTGTGATCAAGGACACCACCGTTGGTCTTGGAACAGCCATCGCGCCTTTCACCCATACTGATCAGGTATCAATAGCGGCCAATTGCAAAATTGGGCCTTATGCAAGATTACGACCCGGAACCGTACTGCAGGACGAAGCCCATGTCGGCAATTTTGTAGAACTCAAGAATGCGCAAGTAAACTTGGGCAGCAAGATTAATCACCTCAGCTATGTCGGCGACGCTACGGTGGGCAAGCATGTGAATATCGGTGCTGGCACCATCACCTGTAATTATGATGGCGCCAACAAATTCCGCACTGTGATTGAAGACTATGCATTTATTGGGTCTGACTCACAACTGGTAGCTCCGGTCACGGTAGGCAATGGTGCTACCATTGGCGCAGGGTCTACCATTACCAAAGATGCTCCAGCGGGTGAACTGACGATAGCACGTGGCCGCCAAGTAACTGTCAAGGGCTGGAAACGCCCGCAAAAAAACAAGCAATAGAAAGAAGACGCCATGTGTGGAATTGTTGGCGCTGTCGGCGCAAGAAATATTGTCCCCATCCTGATTGATGGGTTAAGCCGCTTGGAATATCGCGGGTACGATTCAGCAGGTATTGCGGTCATTGGGCAAAGCATTGAGCGTGTTCGCGCAGTAGGCCGTGTGGCTGAACTCAAGCAAAAAACCGATGCCATGTCGATGACTGGCTTTGTCGGCATCGGGCATACCCGCTGGGCCACGCATGGCGGCGTGACAGAATCCAACGCACACCCCCATGTCTCATTTGGTGAAATTGCTGTTGTCCATAATGGCATTATTGAAAATCATGATGAACAACGATCACGTCTGGAAAGTGTTGGGTATAGCTTTGAATCCCAGACAGATACTGAAGTCATTGCCCATCTGATTCATTATTATCGTCAGCAAGGCCAGTCTCTGGTTGATGCGACACAACAGGCTTGCAAGGAGCTGACGGGCGCGTTTGCCATCAGTGTGATCGCGTTAAGCTCGCCAGACCTGATGGTGTGTGCCCGTCAGGGCTGCCCCTTGCTGATTGGTCTGGGCGAAAACGAAAATTTTATTGCTTCTGATGTTTCTGCGGTGTTGTCCACGACACGCCGTGTCATTTATCTGGAAGATGGTGATGTAGCGACGCTGACGCGCGAAGCGGTGAACATCTTCAATGATTCGGGTGAAGCCGTTGAGCGCAAGATTCATCTGAGTGATGTCTCGCTGGCTTCCATGGAGCTGGGACCCTATTCGCATTTCATGCAGAAGGAAATCCATGAACAGCCACGCGCGTTAACAGATACGATAGAAGCGCTCATAGATGACGGGCGGTTTAGCCCTGCCCTCTTTGGTCAGGATGCTAACGAGGTGTTTAAGCAGGTCGATAGCGTGCTGATTCTGGCGGCTGGTACCAGCTACTATGCAGGCTTGACCGCACGCTACTGGCTTGAAAGTATGGCCCAGTTGCCCACCAGTGTTGAAATCTCCAGTGAATATCGCTATCGGAATTCCGTGCCGAATCCACGACAACTGGTGGTGACGATTTCCCAATCGGGTGAAACACTGGATACCATGGAGGCGCTCAAGCATGCCAAAACTATGGGGCATGCGTTAACACTTGCGATCTGCAATGTGCAGGAAAGCGCAATTCCACGCGCCTCTCGCCTAGTGCTATATACGCGTGCGGGTGCAGAAATTGGCGTGGCATCCACCAAAGCGTTTACCACCCAATTAGTTGCATTGTTTACGCTTGCAGCTACCTTGGCCAAGGGGCGCGGGTTACTAGACGATGCACTCGAAGCAGCACATTTGGATGCCCTGCGAAAGTTGCCTGGCAGTATTCAGTACGCCTTGAATCTTGAGCCGCAGATACGTGAGTGGGCCAAAGCCTTTGCCAATAAGCAGCATGCTCTGTTTCTTGGCCGTGGTGTGCACTACCCCATCGCACTTGAAGGGGCACTCAAACTCAAGGAAATTTCCTATATACATGCTGAGGCCTATCCTGCTGGTGAGCTGAAACATGGGCCTTTGGCGCTGGTGGATAGTGAAATGCCCGTAGTTGTCATTGCGCCAAATGATGCGTTGTTGGAAAAAGTGAAATCCAATATGCAGGAAGTGAAAGCACGAGGCGGTGTTTTGTTCGTGTTTGCAGATGCAGATAGTCACTTTACCGATTCTGAAGGCGTGCATGTGATTCGCACACCAAGGCATGTGGGTGTGTTGTCGCCCATCATGCATACCATTCCCGTGCAATTACTTGCATACCATGCGGCTTTGTTAAAAGGGACGGATGTGGATAAGCCCAGAAACCTCGCCAAGAGTGTGACGGTGGAGTAGGAAACAGGCTTGCAGCTAAGTAAGAAACGGCGTGGGTAATAAACGTATTACAAATGTGAAATAATTTTGTTACAAATCTTGAGTATTATAGTCGGGTATTCAATCTGATTCTGAATACATCTCCTCTACCTGATATAGCGCTCGCCACGAGCGCTATTTTTTTATCTTGATGTGCCTAAAGAGAATTTAGCTGCGCTACCTTAATCAAGCGGCACAACGGGCTTGTTGCATATATGGATATCAATATTGTGTTTATCCGCAGCTGCCTGTACGACCTTTGAGACATCTTCCCATTTTAAGCCACCAAAACCACAGCCGATTTTTGGCATGTAAAGAGGTACTTTAAGGAAACTGGCAAAATCTGCGGCATGATTCACCACGCGTTCTATCGCAGGGAGATCCGCGTAGACTTTGCCATCTACACCGTAATCCAACTGTGTCAGGCCATTCAACACATAGAGGTCTTTGTCTTCAATTTGTACTTCAACCACACGGCCGAGAATGTTACGTCCCATTTTTGAAGCAATCTGGCAGTAAGAGCGATAAGGTGGATAGATCATTGGAAAGGCAGAACGTAAAGCCTGTGATTGGCCAAAGCCCATGACACCCTTGGTGTTGCAGCCATGCAAGATGACGCCCTGCTGGATTTTGGTCAGATCTTGTTCAATTTCTATCAGCTTGCCCATGATGATTCCTATCTATTCCCGTAAAACCAATATTGCATAATCATAACAAGATGCATGCCTTCCATGCAGCAATTTGCATACCAAAAGCGGCCTGCATGCAGTAAGCTAACAATTTTACATGACACGATCGTTTTAAAAATGGCTCAATATGTAATGTCCATGCTCCGCGTGAGCAAAGTCGTACCTCCCAAACGTCAAATCATCAAGGATATTTCACTCTCGTTTTTTCCCGGTGCCAAAATTGGCCTGTTGGGCTTGAACGGCGCTGGAAAATCGACTGTATTGCGCATCATGGCAGGTGCAGAAAAAGAGTTTGAGGGTGAAGTGCAATGGCAACCGAATATCTCAATCGGCTATTTACCACAAGAGCCTAAGCTGGATGCAGACAAGACCGTGCGTGAGGAGGTGGAGTCGGGCTTGGGTGAAGTGATGGAAGCCAAGCAAAAGTTGGATGAGATTTATGCAGCCTATGCAGAGCCAGACGCTGATTTTGACAAGTTGGCCGAAGAACAGGCGAAATATGAAAACATCATTGCGGCCAGTGGTTCTGATGTTGAGCATCAATTGGAAATTGCGGCAGATGCGCTGCGTCTGCCTCCCTGGGATGCCAAGATCGGCCCACTCTCTGGCGGTGAAAAGCGCCGCGTGGCCTTATGCAAACTCTTGCTTTCCAGGCCAGACATGTTGTTACTTGATGAACCGACCAACCACTTGGATGCAGAATCTGTTGAGTGGCTGGAGCAGTTTCTGGTGCGCTTCCCAGGAACAGTGGTGGCGGTGACGCATGATCGCTACTTCCTCGATAACGCGGCAGAATGGATTTTGGAACTGGACCGTGGACAGGGGATTCCCTGGAAGGGCAATTATTCTAGCTGGCTGGAACAAAAAGAAGCCAGATTGGAGCAGGAAAACAAGCAGATTGATGCCCATATGAAGGCGATGAAGCAGGAGCTGGAATGGGTACGTCAGAATCCCAAGGCGCGTCAGGCCAAGTCCAAGGCGCGTTTGAGCCGCTATGAAGAGATGAGCTCAGTGGAATACCAGAAGCGGAATGAAACGCAGGAAATCTTCATCCCGCCAGGTGAGCGGCTGGGCGATAAAGTGATTGAGTTTAATGGGGTCTCCAAGGGTTTTGGTGATCGTTTGCTGATAGATCAACTTTCCTTCAGTATTCCGCCGGGCGCGATTGTCGGGGTGATTGGCCCTAACGGTGCGGGTAAATCCACCCTGTTCCGCATGGTGCAAGGGTTGGAAAAACCGGATGCGGGCGAGATCGTTGTTGGGCCAACCGTCAAAATGGCTGCTGTAGACCAGTCGCGCGCAGGCTTGCCGGATGGCAAGACGGTGTTTGAAGCCATTTCAGGCGGTGCCGATGTGATCTCAGTGGGTAAATTTGAAATGCCAAGCCGCGCCTATATTGGCCGCTTCAATTTCAAGGGCGGTGACCAGCAGAAAGTCGTGGGTCAACTTTCTGGTGGAGAACGTGGACGACTGCATCTTGCCAAGACCTTGATTGCGGGTGCCAATGTGTTGCTGCTGGATGAACCATCGAATGATCTGGATGTGGAAACCCTGCGCGCATTGGAAGATGCGCTACTGGAATATCCAGGTTGCGTGCTGGTGACTTCCCATGACCGCTGGTTTCTCGATCGAATTGCAACGCACATCCTAGCCGCCGAAGGCGACTCGCAGTGGACGTTCTTTAACGGCAATTATCAGGAATACGAGGCTGACAAGAAGAAACGTTTGGGTGAAGAGGGCGCGAAACCTAAACGCATTCGCTACAAACCCATTGCGCGTTAAAACTAAGTTTGTACAGAAAACAACGCCCTCTGTACCCGCAAGAAACCGCAAGGGTCTGCCCCACCGTAATTGGTGCTAAAGCACCTAACATCGGCGTGCGGGCATGTCCGCCAAACTAAATCTTGAGAAAACCGACCCAAGATAAGTTTGGCGCCAAGGGTGTGAAACCTAAACGTATCCGCTACAAACCCATTGCGCGCTGAGGCAGATAAAATAAAAGGGAGCAGTAGCTCCCTTTTTATTGACCAAGTGATTATGGCTTAATCAAATTAAACGCCATTTGGAAAATCATAGCTGTAGTGCTTGCGAAGTGGCTTTACGACTTCCCACTGGCTATCCAGACCTGCGTGGAAGGAAACCAGATCGCCGGCTACGATACGGACTGGCTCACCACCCTTGGGGGTGACCAGAATCTCGCCTTCCAATACATAGGCGCTTTCAGTAGAACCGAAATCAATTGGAAACTTGGAAACTTCTTTTTCCCAAATCGCCCACTTTGAAACACCAAGCTCTTCCAGACGCTCTTTGGATGGGTTTTTAATGACAGTAATCTTGGACATGCTAATCCTTTCGGCATGCGGCACATTGCCGCTTACTAGGTTGTGAAAAAAATCGGGAGGGTAAAACAGATCAACAAAGAGAGACCGACCCACTACTTGTGGGCTGAATTATAAGGGTTTTTCTTGGATGCGGCCAGCCATTGCTAAGCGTTCAGGTGTGAGGCCTGATGCTTGGCGAAATGGTTAGCCAAATGCATAGTCAAATAACTAGCCGAATTGGTAATGCTTTCTTAGCGGCTTTTTAATTTCCCAAGTGCATGACATGCCAGCCGGAAAGGTGACTAGATCACCAGCCTCAAAGCTTACCGGCTCACCATCCTTTGGTGTGACCGTGACCTCACCTTCCAATATATAAGCGACTTCTTGTTCGCTATAGGTCCATGGAAACACAGAGACTTCTTTTGACCAGGTAGGCCAGCTGGAGACACCTAGCTCTTTCAAGCGCGCTACATTCGGATGATGTTCGACAATGATGGTTGCCATTTCTCATCTCCTCTCACACTATACGAGCGTCTATTTTATCGCTATAACCAGTCCCATTTCAAATGGGCTTTTCTGGGGGCGTTTTTCATGGCCCAGTCCCATATAAAGGGTGGAATACAGCGCATGAAACGGGCAAGCCAGCCCATTTGCCATGGTACGACGACAAATCTGCGACGTTTTTCAATCGCCGATGCCATTTTTCTGGCCGCTATATCAGCTGGCATCAAAAATGGCATGGGATGCGCGTTGACATCGGTCATCGGTGTTTTAATGTAGCCGGGTGCGATGGTGACAACGTCAATCCCATGTGGCTTCATTTCAACCCGCAAGCTTTCCAGATAGGCAATCGCTGCTGCCTTGGAAGCACTATAAGCACCCGCGCCAGGCAAGCCGCGAATGCCAGCGATGCTGGCAATGCCGACCAGCCTTCCCTGTTGGTGCTGTTTCATGCCTGCAATAAAGGGTTGAAAGGTGTGGAGAAGACCAAGCACGTTGATATCGAGAATTGCCTGAAATGCTGTTGTATCTTCCTTGAGCTCGGTTAACGTGCCCCGGCTGACACCAGCATTGGCAATCACAATGTCGGGGACGCCAATATGTTGAATGAAATCATCGGCTGCTTCTGCGAGCGCGTTGGCATCTCTGACGTCTGCCTGATAAATGCGCACAGGAACATTTAATTCGGCCGCGAGGCTTTGCAGTAATTCACCGCGACGCGCGACTAGACCAAGCGAGGCACCAAGGCTGGCATAATGTCTTGCGAGTGCTTCACCAATACCACTAGAAGCACCAGTAATAAATACGCGCATGGTTTACCTCGCTGTTAAAGCTGCTTAAGTAGCGCGCTATTGTTTTTCAGCGCGTGCCTTGGCAATCAGAAAATCTGCAACCTTGAGAACTTGAACGTTACCACCGGCCATGGTGCTTGAGGTAATGTATTTGCCATCAATAATCAGTGCTGGAACGCCGGTTGCACCAGACGCACGGAAAGTCTGTGCTGCACGGTTCAGCTTGGTGTTGCTGGTGAAGTCGTTGAAGG
>VFQQ010000413.1_pt1 | contig 88541 bp, 65 predicted proteins | sample 3512341 | NCBI WGS metagenome assembly VFQQ01 (sample SAMN10412373, study PRJNA504923) | tailings metagenome | isolation source: Relicate 2 Philex TSF1 revegetated site | place: Philippines: Tuba, Benguet | collected 2017-08-29 | reverse complement strand
GCCCTGGAGAAACTCCCTTGAAGTCGCTTGACAATCAAGACAGTCGCTCCCCCCCTAGAATGTCAAGTATGATTCGTCGCGGCGTAACACTCGTAGAAATACTGGTGTGCATCAGCGTGGTCGCGCTGCTCGTCGCGATTACCCTGCCGCTGATCCGTGCCGTGCGCCTGGAAGGGCGAGGGCTTCAGTGTCTTTCGCATGCGCGAGAGTGTGGGCGTGCGATTCAGGCGTACACCTCGGACTGGCGGGACATGTTCCCGTACTTCGGACACCCAACCGCCGATCCGTCGTTTGTGAACGGCGGGTTCGGACTGACATTTTTTTATCAAGTGCATCACTGGCCGTTCGCGGCCGGCGGCTATCTGCCCGGCCACCGCCGGCTCTCGCCCGTGCAGATCTGCCCGGGCGGCACGGTGTATCGGGGCGCATTCCGTGGCTCGTTTGATGAGTTCACCTCATCGCTCCCGAGTTCGTACATCTATGGTTCGGGCTACTGGATGTCAGCCGCCCTCATCACCGACCCGCGCCTCTGGTCGCCGGATCGCACGGGCAATGATCCGTTGCTGCGTCGGGCCGTTCGCGTCGACGAAGTGCTGCACCCCTCGAACAAGGGCATGCTGGTCGAGCCATATGTGTCGCATATCGGGATCGAGGACGTCGGCGCTCCGGCGTCCATTTCGATCTTCAGCCCCGAGGGACGCGGTCGTTCATATACCACGATCATGGTCGACCAGTCCGGCGCCAGGATTCCTTACGTGAACTTTCGCCCGGGGCGTCGCGTGAGTGGCGACGAGGGCGCTCCCGTGCTCAACACCGTGGACGGCGCGCACGGCGTGGACCTGCGCTAAGCCCTCCCGAACAGGCGCTCCAGTTCGCGGATGGTCAGGCGGATGCTCGTCGGGCGACCGTGCGGGCAACTCGAACTCCGGTCCACGTCGTCGCGCAGGCGCACGAGTTCGGCGAGTTCCACGTCGGTCAGGCGGTCGCCAGCCTTCACGGCGGCCTTGCAACTCATCATGTCGAGCACCTCGCGCAGGGCCGCCTCGCCCGCGTGCGACGCGTCGCGCAGGAAATCGGCCTGCTCGCCCCGCTCGAAGAGACCGGCCATGAACTCGCCGGGGTCCACGCCCCGCTCGAACAGGAACGACGGGAAGGCCTGCACGCCCACGCTCGTGGGCCCGAGGCGCTCGCACTCGATGCCCAGGCGGTCCAGCAGCGGGGCGAGGTCGGCGAGCCGGTCGGCCTGGGCCGCGCTGCTCGAGACGACCACCGGCGTCAGCAGGCGCTGGCGCTCCAGGCCCGGTGCCTGCGGCCCCAGCACGCGGGCGAGGAGGTACTCGAACATCACGCGCTCGTGCAGCGCGTGCTGGTCGATGATCACCACGCCCTGCTCGTCCTGTGTCACCAGGTAACTCTTGTGCACCTGCAGCACGCGCTCGGGCGTGGGCGTCAGGGGCTTGGGCTCGGGGAGCGCCGCGGGCGGAATCGACGTCGCGTCGGTTGGCGCGTCGGCCGGCGAGGCCAGCGCCGCGCGCAGCGCGGGCACCGACAGCGGCTCGGGCGCCAGCGATCCCTGCGCCGCGCGCGGACGGCTCAGGTACTCGACAAACCGCGCGACGTTCGCCGCCCGATCCGCCGGCGCGGGCTGATACAAACCAGACCCGGGCAACACGCCGGGCAGGGCGGCGGGCCCGCGCCCCATGCCGCTGCCCTGCCCGAACCCGTTGGCGTGGCCGAACGCGTTGCCCGGGGCGTGGTACGCCGGCGTCAGGTCCGCGCCGCGCAGGGCGTCGCGCAGCGCCCGGAGCACAGCGGAATGCACCGTCGACGAATCCCGAAACCGTACCTCGGCCTTCTGCGGGTGCACGTTCACGTCGACCCCTTCGGGCGACATCTCCAGCATCAGCACGACCGTCGGATAGCGCGAGGGGTCGATGAGCCCTCGGTACGCCTCGGCGATCGCGTGCTGGATCGTCCGGTCGCGCACGGGACGACCGTTCACGAAGACGTGCTGAAACTTCGCGCTCCCCCGCGCGATGCTGGGGCGGCCCGCCAGCCCCCAGAGCGTCAGGCCCCGCGCGTCGTCGAAACGGTCGGCGGCGACGTCGAGAAACTCCGGGCCCAGCTCAGCCCCCAGCACGGCGAGCGCGCGGTCGCGGGGCGTCTGCCCGGGGGGCAGGTCTAATACTTCGCGCCCGTCGACGGCGAGGCGGAAAGCCACGCCCGGGTGCGCCAGGGCCGCCTGACGCACGACGTCGACGCAGCGCTCCTGCTCGGTGGGCACGGTGCGGAGGAACTTCCGCCGGGCCGGGGTGTTGAAGAAGAGTGTGCGGACGCTGACGCTCGTGCCCACGGCCCCCGCGGCGGGCCTGGGGGGCGTGCGCTGGTCGCCCTCCTGATCGATCTGCGTGGCGCCCTGCTCGTCGCGCGTGCGCGAGCGGATGCTGAGGCGCGCGACCGAGGCGATCGACGCGAGCGCCTCGCCCCGGAAGCCCAGCGTGCCGATGCGGGCGAGGTCGTCGGCGGTGGCCACCTTGCTCGTGGCGTGGGGTTCGAGCGCGAGGGCGAGTTCGCCGGGCGGGATGCCCACGCCGTCGTCGGTCACGCGGACGAGTTCGATCCCGCCCTGCTCGAGTTCGACGAGGATGCGCGAGCCCCCGGCGTCGAGGGCGTTCTCGAGGAGTTCCTTGACGACGCTGGCGGGGCGCTCGACGACTTCCCCCGCGGCGATCTGGTTCGCGACGAGGGCGGGCAGGGGGCGGATGGGGCGTCGCTCGGCGGTCACGCGCGATGGTACGAGCGGGGAGCGGGGCGGGTTCCGACAAGGCCTGCCCGATCTAGGGCTACCGATACTTGATGGTCAACGAAGCGGCCCGCTAGCTTCAGGAACGCGCATGCATTAGCTGTGCTTGTAACTCTCGCGACAAGTGTAGTGAACTACCGGGGTAGTAGCGAGACATGGTGGATTGTGCCTAAGACGCTAGTGGTCGACACCGAACCACGATCTGGCCGTGCGATGACAAACCACAATCTGGCGCGATGCACTAGGAATCCAAGTACCACTCTCACAGTCGCATCCGCATATCAAAACAGGTCGAACGCCAAAAGGCGTATGAGTACTACGCGCCCGAAGGATCAGCGGGCTCATCGTCCGCCGACATTGGCTGTAGCCCGTCTTGCCGGCTATTCGTTCGGATTCGACGATCTGAACTCCTTTGGACCCTCCTTGAAGCCGATTCTGCGTCAGGACCTTCAATCGTCTCTCGTTTGATGACCTCGTCACGCAGCATCTTGTCTATTGACTCTTCGTCCACGAGTATCTCACTCACTCGCCTGATTTCTCTACGAATAGCCGAACGAACGGCATCTGACTGCAGAATGATGGCTGCGAGCATGAATCTGCTGGTTGCATTTTTTCTGTCTCGGTACTCAGACAGTGCACTCTTCGTAAACCCCTCTCGAGTGAGCAAGTAAATCTTGTCAAGGTGAGGCTCGCTCTTAGGATTCACTGTCAGCAGATTGAAGTGCGCAATCTCGTGTTTCTCGATGGGCTTTTTGAAGAGCACGTGGTACAGGTGCCAGTCAATTCCATTTGTGAGTACCACCCACTCACACCCCTGGTTCGAAGCATAGTCCACAGCCTGCTTCACATGGCCGTCCTTTAATTCAATTCCGATCGCCTTCACCTCGACAAGGAATGCCAGCTTGCTATCTATCTTGACCGCCAGATCACAGAAAGTGCCGCGGATCGCATGCTCACTTGTCACTTCGGAGTACTTGTTGTATCCAAAGACTTCGGCCAGCATGTCCTTCACAACAGTCACTGTGTCCGCCTCGGATACATCGCGTGATCGCTGGAGCTCCAGCACCCCTTGAAACTGCTTGAGTGAGCCTGCAACTCGATCAATAACGCGCTTCGGGATACCCATTACCGCCTCCAGTTCCTTGACTGTCTCACTTCACGTAAGGCTTTGCAGTCTACCAGGATCGTGCAACGTCTGCCACTCATGAATTTCTTTAGATCTCGTCGGCAGCCGGAGGCTAGTCCATACTATCCGCACATGGCCGACACCATTTTCTCGAAGATTCTGCGGGGTGAAATCCCGTGTCACCGGGTGTACGAGGACGCGCACGTGCTGGCGTTTCTCGACGTGTTTCCGCTGTGCCGCGGGCACACGCTGGTGATCCCGAAGGAGGCGCGAGCGACGCTGGCGGAACTCTCGGACGACGCGGGGGCGGCCCTCGGACGGGCCCTGCCGCGGGTGTGCCGGGCGGTGCTGCGGGCGACGGGCACGACGGCGTACAACGTGCTCCAGAACAACGGTGCGGCGGCTCACCAGGCGGTGATGCACGTGCACTTCCACATCATCCCGAAGTACGACGACGGCTCGGGGCTGGGGATCGTGTGGAAGGCCGGGAAGCTCGACCCGCAGGCGGGGGCGGCCCTGGCCGGGGAAATCGCGGCGGCGATGTAAGGCCGGGGATCACGCCCCGCGCGCTTCCTCGTGCACGAGCGAGGTCGTAAGGGCGGGCAGGCGCACGACGCCGGCGTGCGTCTCGACCTCCAGGTGACTCAGCGGATCGACGCCCCGCACGAGCCCCTCGATGCGCACGCCGTCGTGCATGAACACACGGCGCGTGCCCGCAAGTGTGTCGGCGTCGCCCCACGCGGCGAGCGTGGCGTCGAAGGGCTCGGCGAGCACACGCCCGAGCGTGCCGAGCAGCGCGACGCAGGAGTCCGCCGCCGCTGGCACGCCATCGGAGGGCGCATTCCCGCCCGCGAGTTCGCGCAGCGAGACGGCCCGCCCCGCGAGGTGCTCGGGCCAGTCGGCGGGCATCTGGGCGAGGTTGATCCCCACGCCCAGCAGGAGCGCACCGGGCGAACCCTCGACGAGGATGCCGGCGATTTTGCGACCCCGGGCGCGCCGCTCGACGACGTCGTTGGGCCAGCGCAGGCCGAGCCCGCCGCGCGATGAGGGCGGCAGCAACGCCTCGCACGCGCGGAGCGTGGCGACGCCCGCCGCAAGAGACAGACGCGGCCCGTCGAGCAGATTCGGCGGGAGCGCGAGCGTGCACGCGAGGGACTGGCCCGGGGCGGCGTGCCACGCGCGACCGAGCCGCCCGCGCCCGCCCGTCTGATGGAGCGCGAGCACGACGAGCCCCGTGCGCCCGGCGTCGCGGGCCACGTCCTGCGTGCTGCGGGCTTTGTCGAGCACCAGCGCCTCGCGAATGGGCGGGCAGCACCCCGCGTCGAGCGCTGTCTGCACGCGGAGCCGGATCGATTCGGCCAGGGCGCTCGTCGTCACGCGCGCTCCGCGTCCGGCTCCACGTCGAGCGCGACGTCGAGCGACACCGCGTGATGCGTCAGGGCGCCGACGCTGATCCGATCCACGCCGGTCATCGCGATGACGGGGATCGTCCCGAGCGTCACGCCGCCCGAGGCCTCCAGTTCCAGCCCCGGGGCGCGCCCGTCGCGCATCCGGGCGGCCCGGGCCAGGTCGGCCGGGGGCATGTTGTCGAGCAGGATGATGTCGATCGTGCCGGGCGGGAGCGTGAGCAGCGCCTCGACCTGGTCGAGCGTGTCGGCCTCGACTTGCGCGAAGGTGATCGGCGCGATCGCCCGGGCCCGAGCGACAGCGGCCGTCACGAACGCCGGGAGGTCGCGCGTGGAGACACCCGCGAGGTGGTTGTCCTTGATGAGCAGGGCGTCGTGCAGTCCCAGGCGGTGGCATCGTCCCCCGCCGCAGCGCACGGCGTATTTCTCGAGCACGCGCAGGCCGGGCGTGGTCTTGCGGGTGTCGTAGAGGGCGGCCCGCGATCCGGGGAGGATGGCCCCCACGTGCGAGCGGGTAAGCGAGGCGATGCCGCTGAGCCGCCCGACGAGGTTCAGGGCCGTGCGCTCCATGGCGAGGATCGGTCGCAGCGGGCCGCGGAACGTCGCGAGGACGTCGCCCGGGTTGGCGGGCGTGCCGTCGGCGTGGAACGTGTCGACGCGAACGCTCGGCGCGAAGCGGGCCGCGACTAGGGGCAGCACCGCGAGCCCGCTGATGACCCCGGCCCGGCGTGCGACGACGTGCGCCACGCCCGTGCGACTCTCGGGGATGCACGCGCGGCTCGTCACGTCGCCGTGGACGCCGAGGTCCTCGGCGTGGGCAAGGTCGAGCAGGCGTTCGACCAGCCCCGTCGACGCGAGACGGGCGAAGAGGTCGGGCAGGGGGAGGATGTTGAGGTCGTCGCGGATCACGCGGGGGATGGTACCGGGGGCGGCGCGGGCGCTCGCGGGAGGGGGCGAGCGGGAGGTTGCGCGGGCGGGTGGACCCTAGGATTGTGATTGCGGCGGGGAACACCCGCCCGGAGGCCGACGCATGGGACTTTTGGACGGGAAGGTCGGGCTGGTCGTGGGGATCGCGAACGACCGGTCGTACGCGTGGCACATCGCCAAGTCGCTCATCGAACACGGGGCGCGCTGCGCCTTTACCCACCTGCCAGGGGAGCGCAGCGAGCACCGCACCCGCCGGGCCATCGACGCCCTGGGCGTGGCGAACCCCTGGCTGTGCCCGATGGACGCCGGCCAGGACGCACAGATCGACGAGACCTTCGGCAAGTACGCGGAGTCGTTCGACCGCCTGGACTTTGTGATCCACTCGATCGCCTTCGCCGACCGCGACATCCTCCAGCCAGGGAAGTTCATCACGACGTCGCGCGCGCAGTACCTCTCCGCGATCGACGTCTCGGCGTACACGCTGCTGGCCTTCGCGCAGCGGGCCCGCCCGCTTATGGCCCGCTCCGGGGGCGGGTCGATCCTGGGCATGTCGTACTACGGGGCCGAGAAGGTCGTGCCCGGGTACAACGTCATGGGCGTGGCCAAGGCCGCCCTGGAAGCGACGGGGCGGTACCTCGCGGCGGAACTTGGCCCGGAGAAGATCCGTGTGAACCTGATCTCGGGGGGCTATCTGCGGACGCTGGCGGCGTCGGCCGTGGGCGGGGTCGACACGATCTCGAGCATGGTCGAGCAGAAGTCGCCCCTGCGCCGCAACGTCGAGGGGAGCGAGGTCGGCAAGACCGCGGTCTACCTCGTCAGCGACCTGTCCTCGGGCGTCACGGGCGAGACCCTCTACGTGGATTGCGGCGTGAACATCCTGGGTGCCTGATCGCGCGCGCCTGAACCCCCCACGCCTGAACCGCGGTCACGCGAACGTCCGCACACCGGGTCGGTCTGGCGCGACTGTGCGGCCTGCGCCGGCGCGGGTTCGGCGAACCGCTCCCGGCCATACCCCGTTCAGGGGGATGTGCGTCAAGCGAAACAGGCCCTCGGGTCGATATTGAGGACATGCCGGTCGTCGGGACCAACATCGCGGCTTCGCTGGCCGGGGCGCTCAATGCCGAGCGCGTGATCGCCCGTCCGACACCGCGGCGCGAGCAGATCTCGAAGCGTGCGCCGGGCACGGACGAGGTGCTGCTGGACAGCGCCGAGGTGGAGGCCCTGGAACGCCCCCGCTCGCTGAAGGGCAACGACCAGGAAGAGGCGCACGAGGACCGGGAGCAGCGCCAGTACACGCCCGACGGGCGTCTGCGGGGCGGGCAGGGCCCGGGGCGGCTCGACGTCGCGGGCTGAGTGACGCTCGAGGTATGGGCGTGGCCGACGCGGCGTCGCGGGCGGGTATCGCGCCGGGACGCCGGGTCAGGCGGCCTGCTGCACGGGGGCAACGCCGCGGGACTCGCCGAGGCGCCGCACGAATGTGAGCAGGAGCGCGTGGTCCTGGTCGCGTCCGATGAGCGCGTTGGCGTGGCGCAGGTCGTCGGTCAGGTCGTCGCGGAAGTACGCCAGTTGCTCGTCGCGAAGGGTCGACGCGACGAGCGCTATGCCCGCGGCGATGCGCCCCGTCGTCCGCGGGCTCGGCAGGCCGGCGTCGAGTTCGCCCGACAGGAACGGGGTCTGATCGACGAGCGGCGTCTGCCCATGGCGCATCGCCCGCTCGGCGCGGAGGAGCAGATCAAACCCGGCGTCGTCGTCAACGTCGCCGATCCGCACGGCCCCCACGCGCAGCATGACCTCGGGCTCGTCGGAGCCCACGCGGTGCGCGGCTTCCGCCGCCACGCGACGGAACTCGTCGTCGACCTCCAGCGGCCAGGTGGCGGCCCAGGCGCTGACGAGGCGCGACACCACGCGCTCGGCCGAGGTCGGCACCGAGCCCGTGCGGTAGCGACCCAGTTCGTCCACCAGCGCCGACACCAGCACGCTCACGATGTCCGTCCGCGGGTGGAAGGGCGCCGGGCGCTGCGAGCGCGCGGGCTCGGTCGGCAGCGGGCGACGCCCGTTCAGCCGGTCATGCAGGTTCAGACGCCCGGGGTGGCGCGAGAACGCGGCGGCGGCCTCGACGATCAGGCGGAGCAGCGGCGCATCGCCCGGGCGCATGTCGTGCAGCGAAGCCCGCGCGGGGTCGAGCCGCCCCGGGAAGACCGCGGGGAACGAGAGCGGGCGCGGCGCGTTCCAGTCGTACCAGAGCGCCTCGCGGTCGGGGTGTTCGGGCGTTTCGATGAGCAGCGTGTCGTCGGGCGTGCGCGTCACGAGCGCATCCAGCCCGTGGCGCGTCCAGTCCACGCCCGGGTCGCCCGCGAGGGCGTACCAGCGCACCGGCAGCACCCCCGGGGTCTCGGCGAGGACCGTCGCCCAGTGCGCCGGCGCCACCAGCCCCACCCGCAGCGGACGCTCCGGCCAGTCGCACCCGTCGTGCCACCTCGCCAGCGCGTCGGCCGCGGGCGAGCCCACCGCGGGCTCGCCCCGGAGCGATTGCACGCCCTCGCGGACCAGGTCGGCCGCCCCCGCGGCCAGGCGCAGCGCCCATGCGGACACCCCCAGCGTCGTCGCGCGGAGCGGCGAGTCGGGCCAGGGCTCCCGCTGGGACAGGGCGAGCGGGCGGTGGCGAGCGGCGGAGGTGTCGTCCATGGCGGGGAAAAGATCGGACGCCTGCGTCGATCGGGCGAGTTGGGGCGGCCTTCGACGGTCGCGGTGTGTGGCGGTGGCGCCGCTCGTGCCGCCGACGCGGTGCGTCGTGCGGGAAGTGCGGGTCGGATAACCCGCGTGCGTACGCTGAGCCGTGGCCTTTCGCCTTGACGAACCCGCGTGGGCGTGGGCGCTGGGCGCCATCGCCCTGCTCACGGTGCTCGGCGCCCGCTGGCTGCTCGCCATGGCGCCGTTCCGGCGTGTCGTCGCCGTGCTCGTGCGCCTCGCGCTGGCGGCGGTGCTGGTGGCGGCGCTCGCCGACCTGCGCGCGGTGCGCCGGACGGACTCGCTGTGCGTGGTCGCGGTGGTGGACACCTCGGGGAGCGTCCGCCGGTATTACCGCGGGCCCGAAGCACAGACGAGCGCCCAGGCAGCCGAGGCGTTCCTGCGCGGCGCGACGCGCACGCGCGGGCCCGACGACCTTCTGGCCGTGGTGGCGTTCGACGCGTCGCCCGTGGGCGTGCGCCGGGCGTCGCGCGCGCCCATCGACGGGCTGAGTTTCGACGTGCGCACAGGCGAGGGCACGAACATCGGCGAGGCGTTGCGCCTCGCGCGCGCGATGATCCCGCCCGACGCCGCCGGACGCATCGTGCTGATATCCGACGGGGTCGAGACCGCGGGCGACGCGCTGGCGGCGTCGCTGGAGGCACCGGGCGAGGGCGTGCTCGCGGGGCGCGTCGTGCCCATCGACGTCGTCCCCATGCGCTACGAGGTCACGCGCGAGGTGAGCGTCGAGAGCGTCGACGCCCCGGCCACCGCCCGCGCGGGCAGCACCATCGGCGTGCGCGTCGTGCTCTCGAGCACCGGCCCGGCCCGGGGCACGCTGCGCCTGCTGCGCAACGCCGAGAGCATCGATCTCACGCCCGGCGTGCCCGGCGACGGGCGTCCCGTCACGCTCGACGCGGGCGTGCACGTCGAACGGATCGACGTGGAACTCGGCGAGGGACGCGTGCACCGCTTCCGCGCGATCTTCGAGCCCGAGGTCGGCGCCGACGAGCGGGGCGTCGTCGGCCCCCTCGCCGACACCATCGAGGAGAACAACCGGGGCGAGGCGTTCACCGTCACGCCCGGGCGCGGGTCGGTGCTCGTCGTCGGCGACGCCGAGAGCGCCGCCTCGCGGGCCCTGGCCGACGTGCTGCGCGAGGGCGGGTCCGACGTGCGCCTCACCGCGCCGCAGGGCCTGGGGGCCGACCTGCTCACGCTCCAGGGGTACGACCTCGTGGTGCTCAACGACGTGCTGGCCGACGACGTGCCCGACGCGGTGCAGCAGGCGCTGCGCGCGTACGTCGCGGACCTGGGCGGCGGGCTGCTCGTGGTCGGGGGCGTGCAGTCGTACGCGCCGGGCGGGTGGCGGGGCTCGACGCTCGAGGGCGTGCTGCCGGTGGACCTCGAAGTGCCGGACCTGGTCGTCACGCCCGACGTCGCGACGATCTTCGTCCTCGACAACTCGGGCTCGATGTGGCGCCCCGTGCTGGGCACCGGGCGTTCGCAGCAGGAACTCGCGAACGACGCGGCGGCGCTGGCCCTGCGCTCGCTCGACCGGCGCGACCTGGTCGGCGTGATCACCTTCAACAGCCGCGCCGACCTGCTCGCGCCCCTGGGGCCCAACGACGACCCCCAGCGCCTCGCGGGCACGATCCGCTCGATCTCGTCGGGCGGGGGGACGAACATCCCCGCGGGGCTCGAACTCGCCATCAGCGAGATGCGCCGCGCGGGGCGCGACGCCAAGGTCCGGCACATCGTCCTGCTCACCGACGGCGTCTCGCAGAACAGCGAGCGCCAGGTCCCCCTCGCCGAGGTCTGCGCCGCCGAGGGCATCCGCCTGACGACCATCGCCGTCGGCGACGAGCCCGACTCGACGACGCTCCGGCGCATGGCGAGCGTGGGCGGGGGCGAGTTTCTCGAGGCCCAGAGCGCGACGCAACTGGCCCGCCTCATGCTCCGCGCGGTCCGCGTCGTGCGCTCGCCCCTCATCCGCGAGGAGCCCTTCACGCCGCTCGTGCTGTCGGGCGCTTCGCCCATTACGGCGGGGCTCGACAACGTGCCCCCGCTGGGCGGGCTGGTGCTCACGCGGGCGCGCCCCGACCCGGGCGTGGTCCTCGCGATGGTCACGCCAAAGGGCGAGCCCGTGCTCGCGACGTGGCCCGTCGGGCTGGGCCAGGTCGCCGCGTGGACCAGCGACGCCGGCGGGTGGGCCCGCCCCTGGATGGACACCCCCGCGTACGCGCGCCTCTGGACGCAGGTGCTGCGGACCATCGGGCGGGCGCCCGAGAACCCCGCGATCCGCGGCGAGATCGAGCGCGACGCCGACGGTGTGCGCCTGCGCCTTATCGCCCAGAACCCCGACGCCACGCCGATGGACGCCCTCACCGTCGATGCCACGCTCTTCGCACCCTCGGGCGAGCCGCTGACGCTCGCCCTCGGGCAGATCGCGCCCGGCGTCTACGAAGGACGCACGCGCGTCCGCGAGACGGGCACGCACGTCGGGGTCATCCGCCCGCGCCTCGACGGGCGCCCGCTCCCCGCGAGCGTCGTCGGCACGACCGTGCTCGAGGGACTGGAGTACCGCGCCCGCGCGTCGGACGAGGCGTTCCTGGCCCGGCTCGCCTCGGGCACGGGCGGGCGTGTGCTCGACATCGAGCGCGGCGGCCAGACGCCGCTCTTCGAGCGCACGGGCGTCCCGCCGCGCGAGAGCCTGACCCCGCTCTGGCGGACGCTGCTGGCGTGGGCGCTGGGCGTGCTGCTGCTCGACATCGCGACGCGGCGCGTCGCGTGGGACCGCTGGGTGAGCAAGCGGTTCAACCCCGCGCTCCACGCCGCCGAGGCCCTCGAACGCGCGCGATCACTCGGGGCCGCCCGCACGACCGACGAACTCCGCGCCGGGCGGGCCCGCGTCGAGCCCGCGGCGGAACTCACGCTCGGCGCCCGCGAAGCAGCGGACCTGGCCTCGGCCGCCCGCGACCGGCGCCGCGCCGAGCGTCTCGCGGGCATGCGCACCGACACCGGCGCTCCGATCGTCACCCGCCCTGCCCCCGAGCCGCCGAAGGACGCCCCGGGCGCGGGCGAAGGCGAGGGGCTTCTCGCGGCGAAGCGCCGGGCGGCCAAACGCTTCGAGGACGACGACGCGGCACGCTGAGCCGAGATTACTCCCACACGCGCACGCCCGAGAGCGCGCCCTTGAACTTCGCCTCCAGCGCCGCCTCCTCGCGCGGCTGGGCGTGCAGTTCCACCGGCATGATGAGCGAGAACATCGAGCCCCGTCCCACCTCGCTCTCGACCTGGATCTCGCTGGCGAGCACGCCCGCGAGTTCCTTCGAGATCGACAGCCCCAGCCCCGTGCCCGTGTGCTCGCGCGTGTGCGTCGCGTCGCGCTGGTAGAACTTCTCGAAGATTCGCGCCTGGTCCTCCGCGGGGATGCCGGGCCCGTTGTCGATCACGCTGATCCGCACCCGCGCGTCCTCGCCCGGGGCCGACGCCACCAGGCGCTCCGCTCGCAGCACGATCTGCGGCGTGCGCCCGGTCCGCTCCTCGGGCTCGGTGAACTTCACCGCGTTCGACAGGAAGTTGAACACGATCTGCTGGAGTTTCCGCGGGTCCGTCGTGATCACCGGCACGTCGTCGGCGACCTCCAGCCGCACCTGGATCCCCTTCTTGTCCGCGAGCGGCGCGATGAGCGCCAGCAGCCCCTCGCACGCGTCGCGGATGTTCACCCGCTCCACCCGCACGTCCACCCGCCCCGCCTCGATCCGGGCCATCTCCAGCAGCGAGTTGATCAGCGCCAGCAGGCTGCGCCCGGCGTTCTGGATGTTCTCCAGGTACCGCACCCGCTTCAGCACCGCGGGCGCCCCCTCCGCGGGCTCGGCCCGCGCCTGCTCCAGCAGCAACTCGGCGAACCCGTTGATCGAGTTCAGCGGCGTGCGCAGTTCGTGGCTCACGTTCGCGAGGAACTCGCCCTTCATCTTCGCCGCCTGGTACAGCGCCTGGTTGCTCTCCGCCAGTTCGTGCAGTTTCAGGTCCAGCGCCGCGTTGATCGCCCGCAGTCGCTCCTGCGACGCCTGGAGGTCCGTGAGCATCGAGTTCAGCGCCCCGGCCAGTTCCTCGAACTCATCGCCCGTGCGGATCTCCGAGCGCGACGCAAGGTTCCCCTCGCGCACGCGGTCGGCCGCCACGCGCAGCGCCCGCACCGGCTGGAGCACGAGTTTCCGCGTAATGATGTAGAACACGAGCACCGCGAGCGCCCCCACCAGCACCCCCGCCGCCACAAGGAACGCGGTGTTCAGCAGGAGCAGACGCGCCGCCTCGAGCGAGCGCCGCTGCAGGATCACGATCTCGGTGATCCGCGTCCCGCCTTGCTCGCGCACGCGGTGCACCTTCGCGTAGCGGTACTCGCGGGTCGTGCCCTCCCAGCGGGCTTCCTGGTAGTCCACGCGGACCGGGTCGGCGGTGAACGCGGCCATCGCCCGGCGCACGAACGGATCGTTCGCGGCCTCCGCCGTGGCCTGGGCCAGAGGCACCTCGCGCGCGGTGATCCCCGCGCGCTCGCTCTTGCCCGTGGTCGGCGCGACGACGCTCGGATCGTCCGACGGCGCCGTCGCCAGGCGCTCCCACGTGTCGACCATCTGGCGCGAGAGTTCCAACTGGCCCGCGTCGATCAGCGCCGTCATCCGCAGCCACGGCGCCCACAGCGCCGCGGCGATGATGAGCACGATGGCCCCGCCGAAGACGAGCAGGCACTTGGTGGCCAGGGAAAGACGAAGCCGCATCTGCCGTCACTGTACGGGCGTGGGGGGCGTGGGAGGTGTGGACGGCGCGCGCGTCGGCTCGGGACCCACGCGCTCGACATACCGACGGAAGACCCGGCGCACGAGGTCCGCGTACTCCGGGGGCACCGCGCGCTGCTCGACCGCGCGCTCGGCCCCGCGGGCCGCCCGACGCACACCCTCCGCGAGCGTCGGACCGTCCACGCCGCCCGGCTGCCCCGGCGAGGGCTCCCACTCCGCGATCACGCGCTCGCCGGGGAATCGTTCGCGCCGCGTCGGATCGACCGGCGGCCCGCCCTCGGGCATCGGACGCTCGCCCGGCGCCCGGCGCGCCACGCCCCCCGGGCCCGCGGCATCCTCAGGGCTTCCAGCACCGACGTCGGCCAGCGTGTCATCGGGCAGCGACGGGCGCGGCCCGGTCGCGCGCGAGGGTGGGCCGCCGGGCCCGCCCGGCGTGCGCTCGGGCGGCGCCTGGCCCGGGGCGCCCGGCTCGCCCGGCTCGGCGCGGGGCATCTCAGCTTGGCCGGTCTGGCCCTGGCCGCCCTCGCCCAACTCGCGGGCTAGTCGCTCTAACTCACGCCGCTCCTGGTCGCTCATGCCCTCCAGCATGCGCTGGGCCTGCTCGCGCAGCCGACGCGCATCGCCCTCGCGCCGCTGCGATTCACGGGGCGTCGACGCCGCCCGGCGCAACTCCTCGGCCAGACGCTGCAAGCCCTGCCCGGGCTGCTGCGGCTGCTGTTGCTGGTCAGGTTGCTGTTGTTGGTCAGGTTGCTTGTCGGGTTGCGGCGCGTCGCCGGGCTGCTGCTCGCCGGGCGCTGGTTCCGCCTGCGCCGGCTGCTGGGGACTGTCCGCGCCGGGCGCCTGCTCACGCTGGGCCTGTTCACGCTGGGCCTGTTCACGCTGGGCAGGAGTCTGCTCCGCGGGGCGCGGCTCGGCTTGCCGAGGCTCGGCCTGACCGGGCTCGGCCTGTCGGGGCTCGGCCTGTCGGGGCTCGGCCTGTCGGGGCTGCGCCTGGCCCGGTTCGGCAGGTTCCTTCGCGCCTTCGGGCCGCCCAGGTTCGGGGCGTGCAGATTCGGGACGTTGCTCGCTCGCCTGCGTGGTCTCGCCCGGCGGCGGGCGCTCTCCCGCGGGCCGGGCGCGCGACTCGTCCCGCGGCTCCAGCGATTCGCGCGCCTCGCGCAGCGCGTCCCTCACCCGCTCCACCTGCGGCGAACGCTCCGCGCCGGGCGCGCCGTCCGCACGCTTCTCGTCACCAATCGCACCCTCGGGGCGGGATTCATCTCCGGGCGCACCAGGCGAACGCTCCGGCGTGGGCGCGTCATCGCCCGTCGGCGATGTGGGCTCACCGGCCACCGGCGACGGCTTCTCTGCCCCGGGCTCATCCGCACGCGTCGGCTGTGGCCCCTCGGGCAGCGGCTCCCGCGCACCAGGCTCGCCCGCGGGCCGCGCGTCCGACAGCGACTCTTCCAGCGCCCGCAGGTCGTTCGCCAGCGCCTCGCGTTCCTGCGCCGAGAGCCGCGGCGCCCGCTCGGCCAGGCGTTGCACTTCCTCCGCCGCCGCCTGCACGTCACCCCGCGCGAGTGCCTCGCGGAGCGCACTCGCCGGCGAATCGTCCGCGCCCGCGGGCGTCTGGGTTGAATCGCCCTCGCCCCGCGCCGCGGCCGCCTGCGCCAATCGCTCACGCAGTTCGTCGGCATCGCGCGCCAAGCGTTTGGCATCGTCCTCCGCGCGCCGTGCCGCGTCCTCGGCGATGGCCGCGGCCCGGGCCCGGGCGTCCTCCTCGCGGATCGTCCCCGCGCGGAGTTCCTGCTCCAGTTGTGCCAGGGCTTCCTGCTCGGGCGTGCCGCCGGCGCCTGCGGGCGCGACGGACGGGGCCGTCTCGCGCACCTCGCGCAGCACGCTCCGGATCTCCTCGGCGGCTTCCGTCGCGATGGTCGTGGCGGGCCGCTCGACGCCGTCGCGCTCGATCACCGGGATCAGCCACGCGCCGAGCACCGCGAGCCCGGCGCCCGCGAGCGCGCCGAGCATGGCGCGATCCGCCCGCACCTCGCGCCAGGGCAGCGCCGCCCGGATGTCCACACGCGTCGCGACGCGTTGCGCGTCCTCGCGCGCGAGGTCGCCGAGCGGGCCGGGCAGGCCTTCGAGCCCCGTCGCGAGCCGGTCGTGGAGCGCGAGTCGCCGGTCGAGTTCGCGAGCAGCCCGCGCCGGGTTCCACGCGCGGACCGCCGCGAGCGTTGCGCCCGCGACGATGCCGCACACCGCCCCGCCCGCGAGGAACGCCCACCAGGTGTGCAACTCCGCGCCCAGCGCCAGCCGGGCCGCGCCGACACCCGCGCCCGCCAGCAGCGCCCCCGAGCCCGCGCCCCAGAGGGCGAGCGTGCTCGCCTGCTGCACAAGACGGCGCCGGGCCGCGCGCCGCGCCACCTGCACCAGGTTGCCCGTGCGGGTGTCCACGCCGACATCGTAGGGAGCGAGGCGGCGAATCTCGCACGCGGATATCGTCGCGCATGGAGATCCGCGAGATCCTCGGGGCCCTCGCCGGCGGGCACGCGCTCACGCGCGATCAGGCCGAGCACCTCTTCGGCGAACTGCTCGAAGGGCGCCTGCACGACGCGCAGATCGGGGCAGCCCTCTCCCTGCTCGCCCGGCGCGGGCCCACGCCCGAGGAACTTCTGGCCGGGGCGAGCATCATGCGCCGCCACGTCACCCGCATCCCCGGCGTCGACGCCCTGCCCGGGCGCGTGCTCGACACCTGCGGCACGGGCGGGGCCCGCAAGACTTTCAACATCTCCACGCTCTCGGCCATCGTCACCGCCGCCGCAGCCGACGGCGCCGTCCGCGTCGCGAAGCACGGCAACCGGGGCCGCTCCGGGCGCGGCTCGGCCGAGGTCGTCCGGGCGATGGGCGTCAACGTCGACGCGACGCCCGAAACCCAGGCCCGCTGCCTCCGCGACGCCGGCGTCTGCTTCTGCTTCGCGATCCACCATCACCCTGCGATGCGCCACGCCGCCCCGGCCCGCCAGGCGCTGGGCTTCCCCACCATCTTCAACCTGCTGGGCCCGCTCACGAACCCCGCGGGCGTGCGCCGCCAGGTGCTGGGCGTCTACCGCCCGGAGTTCGTCGATCTCGTCGCCCGCGCGCTCGCCGACTTGGGCGCGGAGCGGGCGATGGTCGTCCACGCCGAGGACGGCATCGACGAGATCAGCACCACCTGCCCCACACGCATCGGACACGTGGAGCACGGCTCGGTCCGCATCGAACGCTTTGATCCCGCCGCGCTGGGCGTGCCCAGGGCGCGCCCCGAGGACCTCGACGCGACCGACCTCGACGACGCCGTACGCATCGCCCGGGGCGTGCTCGCCGGCGAACCCGGCCCGGCGCGCGACATCGTGGTGCTGAACTCCGCCGCGGCTCTTGTCGTGGGCGAAACCGCGCCGGGCTGGGGTGAGGCACTGCGGCTCGCGGCGTCGGCCATCGACTCCGGGCGGGCCGCGAAGACGCTCGACGCCCTCCGCGACACCTCGCGCGCCGACTGACTCAGCGTTGCTCGTTGGTCGCAGGGCGGGTCGTGCGCCCGCGCTTCGCGGTGCGCGACGCCGGCGCGGGCGGGGCCGGCGTGGCGGCCTTCGGCTCGTCCCGCGTGAACACGCCCACACGGGTCGTCGCCAGGGGCGCGGTCCCCGGCGCCGGGGCAAACCACACCACAGCATCGACCTCGCCCTCGCGCGACGCCAGCCACTCGCGCAGGGCCGCGTCCGCCTCGGGCCCGTCGATGGGCAGCAGCCCCAGACGCGTCCGCGCCGAGGCCAGCAGCATCACGTCCCCCGCCGATTCCGCGCTGTCCGCGGCGTCCGTCACGAGCGCCCCGGGGATGTTCCCCCGAACCTCCGCGCCGGCGGCGCGGAGCATCTCGACCGTGCGCGTCACGCGCCGGCGGACGTCGTCGTGCATCGGCTCGCGCAGGTCGCTCACCACCAGCACGCGCCGCCCGCGCACCTGCTCGCCCGCGAGCGCGACGCCCGCGTCCACGCCGGGGAAGGGCGCCATCGCCCCCATGTCGACCACGCGCGCCAGCCCGCCCCGCAGCGTCGGCTCCATCGGCGCGGTGCTCACCACCGGCGCCGGCGCGGGAACCTCGATCGCCCGGTTCGACGTCGACAGCACCACGCCCAGCCCGATGAGCGAGCCCACGAAGATCAGCACCGCCGCCGCCACGCCGAAGTTCCACGTGCCCGCGGCCTGCGCGGGGATGACCCGCCCCGCCGCCCGCTCGCGCCGCGCCTCGCGCCGACCCCGGGCCGCGTCGCGCTGCGCCGCCGCCGACCGTCGCGCCATCGGGTGCACGGGCGTCGCCGCCGAGCGCGCGGGCGCCCCCATCGGCGCGCCCATCGGCGCCCCCGACCACGCCGCGGCCATCCCCGGCGCCGCGCCTGCCGCAGCCGCGCCGGCCATGCCGGCCGCCATCACGCCCACGACCTCGCTCCGCCCGGTCCACCAGTCCAGCACGCGAATTGCCGGGGCCGTGCGCGCCCGAACACTCTGAGCAGCGCCGGCCGCGGCAGCACCCACCCCGGCCGCCGCCGCGCCCGCACCCTGCGGCCCGGCACCGGGCGTTCCGGGGGCGCCGTCCACGACCGGCATCGGCGCCGGGGGCACGGGGGTGCCCGCGCTCGACGCGTCCATCCCGGGCACGCTCCCGAAGTTCCCGCGCATGCTCGGCAGGTCCGCCGGGCGCACCGCGAACGGGTCGATCGCCGTGCGCACGGCCTCAAGGTCCGCGAGCATCGCGTCCGCCGACGGATACCGCTGCGCGTAGTCGCTCATCGCGCGTCGGATGATCCAGCGGACCGATTCCGGGCAGCGGCGCGTCACCTGGCTCAGCACGCCGTGCGCGGGGAACGAGTCCTCGACGACCGCGTAGAGCACCGCGCCGGCCCCGTAGATGTCGAACTTGGTCCCGTCGACCTCGTGCACCTTCACGCCCTTGAGGGCGAGGCGCACCATCTCCGGGTCGCGGAAGTACTCGGTCCCGTGCGTCGTGAGCGTCATCGCCGAGCGGAGCGACGAGACGAGCCCGAAGTCCACGAGGTGCGCCCGCCCGTCGCGGTCGATGATGACATTGTCGGGCTTCACGTCCTTGTGCCACAGCCCGCCCCGGTGGTACGCCGCCAGCGTGCCCACCAGGTCCGACACGTACGAGAGCGCCGAGCGCAACTGCGCATCGCCCAGCCCGCCCGCCGCGCTCGACGCGTGCAGCACCTTCGTCATCGACGCCAGCGACTCGCCCGGCACGTACCGCATCGCGTAGAAGAACCGGTCCGTCGTCAGTTCGTGATCGAGGATCAGGCCGAGTTTCTTCGCCGCGTCCAGCGAGCGGCTCTCGCGGACGATCTGCGGCAGCGACGACCCGTCCGCGAGCGAGAACACCTTGAGCACCACCTGCCCGACGTTCTCCGCGCCCTGCTTGGCCAGCAGCCGGCGCTTGGGCTCGTCCACGTCGGCGATGTACAACTTCGCGCCCGAGCCGCCCGCGGGGAGCGACCCGACGATCCGGTAGCCCTCGAACCGCGACGCCTTGCCGCTGGGCGCGTCCGCCGTGGGCGCCTCGGCCATCGCCGCGGGCAGGCGCTGCTCGACACCCTCGACCACCCCGCCCAGCCCGAGCAGGCGCATCGGGTGCCCCACCACGATGCGGTAGAGGCACAGGCCCATCGTCTGCCCCTCGTGCGTGAGCGAGCGCCCGTAGTGCCCCGCCGCCGACCAGCGCCCGATGATGATGTTCACCAGGATGATCGGGACGTACACGATGGCCAGCACGATCGCCCCCACCAGGCGCGCCAGGTCCGAGACCTCGCCCCCGATGAACCGGATGATGTGATGCACGAACTTGCCCGCCAGCTTCAAGAGCGGCACCACCACATAGATGAACAGCAGCACCACCAGCACCACCCCGGCGGCGGCGGCGAGCAGCGTGAACAGGATCGCGATGGGGCTCATCATGCCGACCTCCCGGGCGCCAGGGCCCCCGCAGGAACCCCCACAGGATCTAGACCAGCCGGTCCGCCTGGTCCTGCCGACGCAGTTCCATCTGCCGGTGGTAGATCTCGGCGATGGCCTCGTCGAACAGGGCGTCGTCGGAGCCGGACCTCTCCTGTTTGGGAGAGATCGCCAGCCCGTTTCGCGCCGCCTCCTCCTGCTCCTCCGCGGTGAACGAGTACATCGCCACCACCTCGCACAACTTCACCCGCAGCGCGTCGCGGACCTTCGCCAGCCGACGGCTCACCGTGGGCTCGCTGATGCCCAGCGCGTCGGCGACGTCCTTCCCCGCCTTCCCCTCCAGCACCCGCATCGCGTAGATCGAGAAGTCCGTGAAGTCCGACTCCTTCTGCACAAGCCGGATCGCCGCCTCGACCTTCGACCGGAAGACCGCGGCCTCGTACGCCGCGTCCACCGACGCCCCGCGCCCCGCCGCCATCCACGATTCGTCGAGTTCCGCCGGGCGTTTGTTCCCGCCGCGCTTCTGCGCGTGGCGCCGGTCCAGTTCATCCCCCAGCACATGCTTGGCGATGGCCAGCAGCCACGTCGAAAAACGCGCCCCGCGGGCCGGGTCGTAGCGGTCGATCGATTCCGACAGGGCCGCCAGCGTCTCCTGCGACAGGTCCTGCACCGTCTGCGAGCCGATGCGTCCGCGCCCCCACTTGGTCAACTGGGCCCGCACCACGGGCCCGAACGTCTCCCATAACTCGAACCACGCGGCCTGGTCGTTGGCCCGAAGCCGCCCGACAAAGCCCGTGGTCATGGGGGTCAGCATGCGAGCCTGATTCTACGTCCTGTCGCGTCCGGCGCGAACCGAAACGATGCGTGAAATCCGCCCGACCACCCTCCCAAGAACGCTCCCGTCGCACAACACGCGCGTCCCGCCGCCCGGGAGTTCCGGGAGACGGGTCCGGCGGGGCAGGCCGCAGGAGGATCCCATGTCGTTCGCCAAGCATCTCGTTCGGTACGCCGTGATCGCGGGCCTGGTCGGGGGCACCGCGGCCCTCATCGCCGGGCCCGACCGCCTGGGCGCGCTCGCCACGCAGGCACGCGGGTCCATCAACAGCGCCATCGACAGCCAGATCGAAGACCCCGTCGCCCTGCGGGCCCAGATGCGCTCGCTCGGCGCCGAATACCCCGAGCGCATCGCCGCCGTCGAGCGCGACCTCGCCGAGGTCCGCTCGCAGATGGTCCAACTCCGGCGCGAGGCCGAGGTGACCGAGCGCGTCGTCGACCTCGCCGCCGCCGACCTCGGGCAGATGCGCGACCTGATCGGGCGCGCCGAGACGGCCCAGGCCGCCGCCGCAAACATGGGGCAGGGGGCGATCGTCCGCGTCGTGTTCAACGCCGAGTCGCTCGACCTGAACAGCGCGTACACGAAGGCCCGCTCGATCCAGCAGGTGCAGGACGCGTACGCCTCGCGGGGCGCCGACATCGAGCGCGACATGGGCTACCTCGCCCAGCAGGAGCAGCGCCTCTCGCAGCTCGCCTCGCAACTCCGCCAGGAGTACACCGACTTCCAGGCCCAACTCTGGCAGATGGACCGCCAGGTCGACACCATCGCCCGCAACGAGCGCCTGATCACCATGATGGAGAAGCGCCAGCGGACGCTCGACGAGAACAGCCGCTACCACGCCGGCAGCATGCAGCAACTCTCCTCGCGCTTCGCCGACATCCGCTCGAAGCAGGAGGCACGCCTCGAGACCCTCTCCCAGTCCACGAACATCAACACCTACGAGGAGCGCGCCAAGATCCAACTCGACGCCGGCCGGGCCCGCCTGGCCCCGCCCGTGCCCGCCCCGGCCCGCCTCCCGATCATCGAGATCACCCCCGAGCCCGCCACCCCGCGGGCCGAGTCCAAGCCCGTCGCCCTCCGCTGAGCAGCGACCATCCGGGTTCTTCCCCCCCGACGCCCGCCCCACCCCGGGGTGGGCGTCGTCGTTCGTCCCGGGAAGGTTTCCCCCGGCACGATTGGCTTTCGGCCTTGTGTGCCGATAATGTGTAGACTCGCGACGTCAGGACGGTTCGGGTTCGGATCGGGGGTCGTCGCCGATTGGCAGGGAATCGCCGCGTGTTGTTCGATCGTGTTCTGGGACTCTTCAGCGTGGACATGGGCATCGACCTGGGGACGTGCAACACGCTCGTCTCGGTCCGGGGCCAGGGGATCGTCCTGAACGAGCCCAGCGTGGTCGCCGTGCGCAAGGGCACCAACCAGGTCCTCAAGAACGGCGAGGCCGTCGGCTGGGTCGCCAAGGAAATGCTCGGCAAGACCCCCGGCTCGATCTCCGCCATCCGCCCGCTCAAGGACGGCGTGATCTCCGACTTCGAGATCACCGAGGCCATGCTCGGGTACTTCATCCGCAAGGTGAACGGCAAGGGTCGCATCTTCGGCCCGCGCGTGGTCATCTCCATCCCCTCGGGCATCACCGCCGTCGAGAAGCAGGCGGTCTTCCAGTCCGCCGAGCGCGCCGGCGCCCGGCGCACCTACCTCATCGAGGAGCCCGTCGCCGCGGCCATCGGCGCGGGCCTGCCCTTCGCCGAGGCCACCGCCAGCATGATCGTCGACATCGGGGGCGGGACCACCGAGGTCGCCATCATGTCGCTCGCCGACATCGCGACCTGCGAGTCGGTCCGCATCGCCGGCGACGACATGGACGAGGCGATCATCAGCCACATGAAGCGCACGTACAACATGATGATCGGCGAGCAGACCGCCGAGCGCATCAAGATCGAGATCGGCTCGGCCGCCCAGGTCGAGCCCGAGCGCACCATGGACGTCCGCGGGCGCGACATGATCAGCGGGCTCCCCCGCAAGACCAGCATCACCAGCGAGGAGATCCGCGAGGCCCTCTCCGAGCCCGTCCAGGGCATCACCGAGGCCGTCATGCGCACCCTCGAACGCGCCGAGCCCGAACTCGCCGCCGACCTCGTCGAGAACGGGATCATGATGGCCGGCGGGGGATCGCTCCTCCGCGGGCTCTCCAACGTCATCGAAAAGGCCACCGGCCTGCCCACCAAGATCGCCGAAGACCCCCTCACCTGCGTCGCCCGCGGCACCTGCACCTATCTCGAACACCTCGAAGAGTGGAAGTCCACCCTCGAGAACGACATGCAGAACTGATCCGCCCTTTTCCCCGCGGCCCCGCCCGCCCGATCCCCCAGACGATGGCCCCCTCCTCGTCCAACCGGCTGTACGCGGCGGCGGTCCTCGCCCTCCTCGCGTCGTCGCTCGTCGTCCCCATGCGCTGGCAGGGCTGGGCCACCCGCGCGGGCGACGCGCTCCAACTTGTCGTCGCCCCCATCAGCCGCCCCGTCGTCGGCACCATCGGCTGGCTCCGCGGCGCCCGCACGCCCCCCGACGACGACGCCATCCGCGTCCTCGAAGAGCATGTCGAGCACCTCCGCCAGTCCCTCCTCCGCCAGAAGCAGGAGAACGACCGGCTCGCCCAGGTCCTCCGCGACCTCCAGCGCGGCATCGCGCTCAACCCCGACCTCCGCACCCGTCAGGTCCCCGCCGTCGTCTACGCCGTCACGCAGGGCGCCCCCACCCTTCTCCGCGTCCAGGGCGGCTCGCGCGAGGGGGTCCGCCCCAACGCCATCGCCGTCGCCCCGGGTCTGCAACTCGTCGGGCGTGTCGTCGCCGTCGCCGACCGCACCTCGAGCGTTCAGGTCATGAACGCCCGCGGCGCCGGCACCATCGCCTGCGTCATCATCCTCGACGACGAATCCCCCGAAGGCCTGCGCTGCACACTCACCCCCGTCGGCGACGGCTCGCTCCGCGGGCCCGTCGAGGACCGGCGCGACGCCACGGGCGAGCAGCCCATCGAGCCCCGCGTCGGCCAGACCGTCCGCCTCGACGACCCCACCTGGCCCCGCGGCGCCCGCATGCTCCTCGTGGGACGCGTCGAGCGCGTCGAACCCCGCGAGGACCAGCCCCTGCGCCGGGTCGTCACCGTCCGCCCCACGATCCAGCACCTCGACCGCCTCACCGAACTCATGCTCTGGGTGCCCGAGCAGGGTCCGGAGGAACCCCGATGAACCGGCTCACCGTCGCCCTCGGCGCGTGGGTGCTCCTCGGGCTCGAGGTCGGGCTGCGCGTCACCGGGCTCGCCCCGGGGCTGGTGTTCGTGTTCGCCACGTTCATCGCCATGTGCGCCGCTCCCCGGGCGGCGTTCTGGGCCGCCCTCAGCCTGGGCCTGCTCATGGATCTCACCAGCCCCATCGCCCTGGCCTCCCCCGGGCCGCCGGGCGTCGTCGTCGGGCCCCACGCCATCGCCTACTTGCTGGGCGCGCACCTGGTCATCGCCATGCGGGGCGTCATGATCCGGCGCAACCCGCTCACGCTGGGTTTCCTCTCCCTGTGCGCCGGGCTCGTCGCCCAGGTCACGCTCGTGGGCATCCTCTGGGTTCGCACGATGTTCGACCCCGTCGCCTTCGCCCCGGGGACCGAACTCCTCGCCCGCGCCGGCTGGGCCCTGATCACCGGCGGGGCCGCCGTCCTGCTCGCCTTCGTCCTCATCCCCCTCGCCGAGGTCTTCGGCCTGCCCAGCCAGACGCAGCGGCGCTTCGGCCGGCGGGACTGAACCCGATCGCCCGGCGTACGGGTACACTCCGCGCGATGCGCCGCCTCTTTGTCTTCGACGACGGGCACGACCTCGCCCCCCTCACCGACCTGCGCCCCGCGTTCGACGTCCGAACCGCGGCGCTCACCACGCTCGAACGCGCCCGGCGCGTTCTGGGCGCCACCATCGCCGGGCTGTGGGTGCCCGAGCACCTCCGCGCCATCGCACGCCTCACGCACGCCGAGCCCGTGAACGCCCCGTGCCCGCCGGGTGCGCCCGTGCTCCTCTACAACGCCCGCTGCCCGATCCCCCCCGCCGACGCCGCGGCCCTTGCCCCCGGCCAGGCCCTGACCGACCCCGCAACGGGCGAGATCGTCTGCGCCTGCGTCGAGCCCGCGTCGCCCCTCGAACCCCACGACCTCGCGCGGGACATCCGCAACCGTCGCCCCGCGCCCGACGCGTTCCTGATGGCCCGCCCGTGGCACGTCCGCCGGACGCGCGACGCCGCCCTGCGCCTCGACCTCGACCTGCTCGCGAAGGACGTCCTGGGGCGCACGCCCCCGGGCGCGCCCGATCAGCCCTCCTCCGACGATGAACTCTTCGAGCAGCCCCCGGGCGCGGGCTCGCCCGTGCTCGGCGGGCCCCAGGCGACCCGGCTGGGCGGGAACGAACTCCGCCTGGGCCCGGGCATCACCGTCTACCCCGGCGCGATCCTCGACATGCAGGGGGGCCCCATCGTCCTCGACGAGGGGGCGACCATCCGCCCCGGCGCCATCGTCATCGGCCCGGCCTACATCGGCCCGCACGCCACCATCCTCGAACGCGCCACCATCCGCCCCAACACCGCCATCGGCCCCTGGTGCAAGGTCAACGGCGAGGTCGGGGGCACCATTTTTCAGGGCTACGCGAACAAGGCCCACGACGGCTACCTGGGCGACTCCTGGGTCGGCGAGTGGGTCAACCTCGGCGCCGGCACCACGAACTCGAACCTGCTCAACACCTACGCCGAGATCACCAGCGTCGCCCGCCCCGGCGCCTCGCACGAACGCACGGGCGAGCAGTTCCTCGGGGCGATCATCGGCGACCACGTCAAGACGGCCATCTGCACGCGCCTCATGACCGGGTGCGTCCTGCACACCGGGGGAATGTTCGCCACCACCGCCCCCGTGAAGGGGGCCACGCCCCGCTTCGCCTGGGCGACCGACGAGGGGCTGCGCCGCTACCGCCCCGAGCGGTTCCTCGAGGTCGTCCGCGCGATGATGGCCCGCCGGCGCGTGGAGCCGAGCGCGCCGTACCTCGAGCGCCTCGCGGCCCTGCTGCGCGAGGAGTCCGGCGCCTGAGGCGGACACGGGATATCATGCGTTGTCGCATCGATAAACCTGCGAGGACACTCATGTTCCACCCCGACGACATCCACCCGCTCACCGAGTTCCAGCGCAACGCCAAGTCGTTCATCGCCCGCGTCCGCAAGACCGGCCGCCCGGTGCTGCTCACCATCAACGGGCGGGCCGGCGCGGTCCTTCAGAGCCCCGAGGCCTTCCGCGACCAGGCCCTCGACCGCGACGACGTGCTCCTCCTGCGCTCGATCGACGAAGCCCTCGCCGGCAAGGGACGCCCCCTGCGTGAGGCCGCCAAGGACCTCGCACGCCCCCGCGCCAAGCGTCGCCCCCGCGTGGCCTGACCCATGGGCACGCCACGGGCGTTCGATGTCATCCTGACCCCCACCGCCGAGCAGGACCTCGCCTCGCTGCACGCCCGCATCGCCGCCGAGTCTCCCCGTGCCGCGGCACGCTTCGTGCTCGAACTCTCCGACCGAATGGACTCGCTCGCACGCTTCCCGTCGAGGGGCGTCAAGGCCCGTGAACGTCGCACCCGGGGGCTTCTCGTCCGGCAACTGCTCCACGAGGGCTACCGCGTGCTCTACACCGTGCTCGGCTCTACCGTCTTTGTCCTGCGAGTCGGGCACGGCGCCCGAAAGTCTCTCCCCCCGAACCCCTAGCCTCACCCGCCACATGCCCACCCTCTACATCATCGACGGCTACGCCCAGTTCTTCCGCGCCTACCACGCGATCCGCACTCCCATGTCCAGCCCGGTCACCAAAGAACCGACGAACATGACCTTCGGGTTCGTCGGCATGCTCCTCAAACTCCTCCGTGCCCAGGAACCCGGGCTCGTCCGCGCCGGACGCCCCGACTACCTCGCCGTCGCCCTCGACGTCTCGGGCGACCGCGGCACGTTCCGCTCCCGCCTCTACCCGGACTACAAGGCCCACCGCCCCCCGCCCCCGGAAGACCTCCAGCCGCAGGTCCAGCGCTGCGTGCGCCTCCTCCGCGAGATCGGCGTCCCCGTGCTCGGCGCCGAGGGCTTCGAGGCCGACGACGTCATCGCCTCGCTCGTCGCCACCCTCCGCGCGAAGCACCCGGACCTCCAGGTCCGCATGATCTCCAAGGACAAGGACCTCAAGCAGCTCCTCGACCTCGGCGGCGAGGGCGACCGCCCCGCCGAGAGCGTCGGCCCTGTCGCCCTCTTCGACGTCCACACCGACCTCGCGTACGACGCGTTCGCCTTCCGCTCCGACACGGGGCTCTCGCCCGCCCGGGCCGTCGACCTGCTCGCCCTCGTCGGCGACAGCGTCGACAACGTGCCCGGCGTCGACGGCGTGGGCGAAAAGACCGCCGCCGCCCTCCTCCGCGAGTGGGGCACGCTCGACAATCTCATCGCCCACGCCGACAAGGTACCCGGGAAGAAGGGCGAGCGCCTCCGGGACGCCCTCGACCGCCTCCCCCTCGCGCGCGAACTCGTCACCCTGCGCCGTGATGTCCCCGTCACCCTCGACCTCGACCAGGCCCGCGTCGACCGGCTCGAACTCGCCCGGCTCATCCCGATCCTCAAGGAACTCGGCTTCAACCGCTACCAGGACGAGGTCCGCCTGCTGCTGGGCGAGCAGGCCGTCATGCCCCCCACGCCCGGCGGCGCCCCGCAGCCCGCCCGCCCCGCGCAGCGCCCGGCGCGTGACGCCGGCTCGGGGCTCTTCGCCGAGGTCGACGCCCGCGACCGCGCCGCCTCCGCCGTCGCCAACGCCGCCGACGGCGACTACCGCTGCGTCCGCACCAGCCCCGAACTCGCCGAGGTCGTCCGCGCGTGCGCCGGCGCCCCGGTCGTCAGCCTCGACACCGAGACCACGAGCCTGAATCCGCGCGACGCGCTCCTCTGCGGCGTGTCGCTCAGCGTCCGCGAGGGCGCCGCGTGGTACATCCCCGTCCGCTCGCCCACGCCCGCCGAGCACCTCGGCGAACGCGAGGTGCTCGACGCGCTCCGCCCGATCCTCGAAGACCCGGCCCGCCCCAAGTGCGGGCACAACCTCAAGTACGACCTCCTCGTCCTGCGGAACGCGGGCGTGGAACTCCGCGGGCTCGATGCCCCCGGCGCCTGCGACACGATGGTCGCCAGTTACCTGATCGACGCCTCGCGCTCCGGGCACGGGCTCGACGCGCTCGCGCTCGCCCTGCTCGGGCGCACGAACATCGCGCTCACCGACCTCATCGGCAGCGGCAAGACGCAGCGCACGTTCGACACCGTGCCGCTCGACCTCGCCACGCAGTACGCCGCCGAGGACGCCGACGTGGCCCTCCGCCTCCGCGCACTCTCCATGCCCCGCCTGGAGGAGATGGAACTCACGCCCCTGATGCGTGACGTCGAGATGCCGCTGGTCGAGGTGCTGGCTGAACTCGAATGGAACGGCATCCGCGTCGACGCCGCCGAACTCGACCGCCAGCGGGCCCGCCTGGAGCACCAGATCGCCGACCTCCGCGCCCGCCTCGACTCCGAGAGCATGACGACGCTGGGGCGCACCTTCGACCCCGACAGCCCGCGTCAACTCGCGGTCGTGCTGTTCGCCAAGCCCACCGACGAGCCCCCGGGGCTTGGGCTCCCGCCGCAGAAGCGCACCAAGACCGGCTTCTCGACCGACGCCGAGGTGCTCGAGGCCCTCGCCGAGGACGCCTCGATCACCACGCCGATCCCGCGCCTGATCCTCGACTACCGCCAACTCACGAAACTCGTCTCGACCTACCTGGTCGCGCTCCGCGACGCCATTCATCCCAGGACCGAGCGCGTGCACGCGAGTTTCCACCAGACCGTCGCCGCCACCGGGCGCCTGGCGAGCAGCGACCCCAACCTCCAGAACATCCCCATCCGCACGGAGATCGGGCGCGAGATCCGCCGCGCCTTCGTCGCCGAGCCCGGATGCACGCTGCTCACCGCCGACTACTCGCAGATCGAACTGCGCCTGCTCGCGCACCTCAGCCAGGACCCCGCGCTCATCGAGGCCTTCCACCGCGACGAGGACATCCACACCGCCGTCGCCGCCCAGATCCACGGCGTCGCGCCCGCCCAAGTCACCCGCGAGCAGCGCTCGGGCGCCAAGATGGTCAACTTCGGGATCGTCTACGGCATCACGCCCTTCGGGCTCGCCCGCCGCCTGCGCATCCCCCAGGAACAGGCCGCCGAGATCATCGACGGCTACAAGCGCAAGTTCGCCGGCATCACCACCTTCCTCCAGGAGTGCATCGAGCAGGCCCGCACCCGGGGCTACGTCACCACCATCCTCGGGCGCCGCCGCCCCATCCCCGACATCACCTCGTCGAACCCCTCGCGCAAGGCCCTCGCCGAGCGCCTGAGCATCAACAGCGTCGTGCAGGGCTCCGCGGCCGACCTCATCAAGGTCGCGATGGTCGACCTCCACCGGCGCTTCCGCGACGGGCAGGACGCCATCCCCGCCGGGGCGGTCAAGATGCTCCTGCAGATCCACGACGAACTGGTCTTCGAGGCCCCGCTCCCCCTCGCCGACGCCGCCCAGCGCCTGATCGTCGCGCGGATGGAAGGCGCGATGCAGTTGCGCGTCCCCCTGCGTGCCGACGCCCACGCCGCCCCCAACTGGTTCGACGGCAAGTAGGCTGGTTCGACGGCAGGTAGCCCCATCTCAGGGGCCGCGCCCCGGGGCGTACCATGCCGGCGTGACCACACCCGCGCGTGCCGCCTCCGACACCTGGACGACGCGCCGCCTCCTCGCCTGGATGGGCGACGCCTTCACCAAGGCCGGGCTCGACGCACCCCGCCTCATGGGCGAGATCCTCCTCGCCCACGTCCTGGGCGTCGATCGCCTCCGCCTCTACACCGATCCCGACCGCCCGGCCTCGCCCCTCGAACGCGCCACGCTCCGCGACCTCGTTGCCCGCGCCCTCCGCCACGAGCCCGTCCAGTACCTCACCGGCGAGGCGTGGTTCTTCGGGATGCCCTTCCACGTCGATCGGCGCGTCCTCATCCCCCGCCCGAGCACCGAGACCATCGTCGAGGAAGTCCTCCAGCACCATCGCGCCCGCCACGGCCCGTCCGCCGCCGACGGCTCGGGCGTCCTCCTCGCCGACGTCTGCACCGGTTCGGGCTGCATCGCCATCGCGCTGCTCAAGCGCCTCCCCGGCGCACGGGGCGTCGCCACCGATCTCTCCGCCGACGCGCTCGAGGTTGCCCGCATCAACGCGACGCGTCACGGCGTGCTCGACCGGCTCGACCTCGCGCCCGGCAACCTGCTCGAGCCCGTCCTCGCGCACCCCGTCGCGGGCGCGCTCCCCTCGCTCGACTATCTCGTCGCCAACCCGCCCTATATCCCCGACGACGAGTGGCCCGACAAGGTCGGGCGCAACGTCCTCGACCACGAGCCGCACCCGGCCCTGCGGGGCGGTCCCGACGGGCTCGACCTCGTGCGTCCGATCCTCGCCGGCGCCCCCGCGCTCCTGAAGCCCGGCGGGCTGCTGCTAGTCGAGGTCGCCGACGCCCGCGCCGCGCAGGCCCTCGACCTGGCCAAGGCCGTGCCAGGCCTCCGCGACGCGCGCATCGCCACCGACCTGGAGGGCCTCCCCCGGGTGGTCATCGCCGCGAAGCACGAGTAGCCGGCGCTATGCGCCCGCCGCGAGCGCCTTGCGCACGTCGTCGAGCAGGCGTTCCACCTGGAAGGGCTTGAAGAGCACGGTCTGGAGCCCTTCCTGCGACGCCCGCACGATGGAGTGGTGCGGGTCGTACCCGAAGCCGGTCATGAGGATCACCGGCGCGTTGGGCGAGACCTTCCGCGCCGCCGCGAAGATCTCGTACCCGTTGAACTCCGGCATGCGGATATCGGAGAGCACGAGGTCGAAGTGGTTCGCCCCCGCGCCCTGCAAGGCCCGCATCGCCTCGCCCCCGCCGTCGCACACCGTCACGATCGCGCCGCGCGAGGTCAGCACGTCGCCGATGGTCTTGCGGATGCGCAGTTCGTCGTCGGCGACGAGGATCTTCTTGCCCGCGATCAGCGGGTCCGGGCCCTTCTGCGCCAGCGCCTGCTCCACCCCCAGCAGCGACGACGGGCCCGCGGCACACTCCACCAGCCGCTGGCGGATCGCCGTCAGGTCCGCGTCGATCCGCGCCAGGTGCGAGGCGGCCTCGGGGTCCGACGCCGACACCGACGCCCGCAGGATCGCCACCTCGTGCGCGATGTCCTCGATCGGCTCGCGCAGTTCCGTCGCCACGCGCCCGGTCACCGTCTGGTTCGTCGCCGAGCGCTCCACCACCAGCAGGTCGAGCATGTGCAGCGCCACCGCGATGTAGCGCGCGAAGATCTCCCCGAGCTGGCGCTCTTCCTCGCCGAACGCCGACGCCGAGCGGCTCTCGACGTTCATGATCCCGATGACCTTGTCCTGCAGGCGCAGCGGCACGGTCAGCGACGACCTCGCCCCCTCCACCCCGGGCAGGTACAGCGGGTCCGTCGCCGTGTCCTCGCAGACGTACGACCGCCCGCTCGCCGCCACGTGCCCGCTGATCCCGTGCCCCTCCAGCGAGGGGCGGATCACGAACGCGTCGAAGTCGGGCGGGAGGTCGCAACTGATCACCAGTTCGAGTTTCCCGCTCCGCTCGTCGAGCAGGCGGATCGCGAAGTGGTCGAAATGCAGCAGGTCGCGCGCGACCCGCACGATCTTCGTCTCCAGCAGTTTCAGACGCTCGTGCGCGTTGCTCCGCCGCACCACGTCCGCGTCCAGACGCACGAGTTCGCTCCCGGCCAGGTCGATCGCGTTGATCTTCTGCTGGAGGCGTCGCGCCGCCGTCGCGTCCCGCAGCACCAGCACCAGTTCGTCCGCGTGCGCCGCCGTCGTCGCCATCAGCCCCGTCACCGGCGCGATCGACAGTTCGTACGTCCGGTCGGCATCGACCAGCAGCACGTCCGACCGCACCGACGGCACCGCCGCCCCCGCCGGCGGCAGCGGATGCTCCCGATCGAACTGGCGGCACGCCCCGGCCAGACGCTCCCGCATCGCCCCCGACAGCCGGCGCATCATGTCGTTCACCGACCGCAACTGCCCCTGACGCGACGCCAGCGCCACGCCCTCGCCGATCAGGTCGAGCAACTGCACCGCCAGGTCCGGGTCCACCTGGGCCCCCGGCTCGGACGGACCACCAGGGCCCGGAGGCCCAGCCCCCGCCGAGCCCCCGAGCGCCCCCGGTGGATGTTCGTCGGCGTCGTATCCCATGGCGTCACATGGCGCGGGTTCCACGCCCCCGTCGTCCCCCCCGCTCGCCGACCCGGGCTGGACGCCGGACCGCTCTCGACACGCGCCGCTCATGGCCCTGTGCTGCCTCCTGCGAACCCACTGTAGGTGCGGGTCGCGCCGGTCGTGCAGTTCCCATTCCTACCTGTTTCCTTCGGCATATACAGGTACCGGACGCAAGTTGCCGACGGTACTATCGACACGCGGCGGACACGCGGGGGGTGCGCCCTCGGAGGAATCGGCCTCCCATGGTCCTTGTACAGAATGTTCATAAATCGTTCGGGTCGATCCACGCAGTCCGCGGGATCACCTTCGAACTGCGCCCGGGTCAGGTTGCAGGACTTCTCGGACCTAACGGCGCGGGCAAGACCACGACCATCCGGATGATCGCCAGTTACTACCTCCCCGATTCGGGGCGGGTCCTGATCGGCGGGTTCGACACCCAGGTCAAGCCCGCCCACGCCAAGCGCCGGGTCGGCTACCTCCCCGAGTCCAACCCCCTCTACCCGGAAATGCGCGTCCGCGAGTACCTCGACTACCGCGCCCGCCTGTTCGGGATCGTCCGGGACTTCCGGGCCAAGGCCGTCGGCTACGCCATCGAACGCTGCTGGCTGAAGGACGTCGCCTCGCGTCGGATCGGCACCCTGAGCAAGGGCTACCGCCAGCGCGTCGGGCTCGCCGGCGCGATGGTGCACAACCCGCCGGTGCTGATCCTCGACGAGCCGACCAACGGGCTGGACCCGACGCAGATCCGCGAGTCCCGCGACCTCATCCGCGAACTGGCCGACGACCGGACGATGCTCGTCTGCACGCACATCCTTCCCGAGGCCGAGCGCCTCAGCGACCGCATCCTGGTCATCGCCAACGGCGCCCTGTGCGCCGACGGGACGCCCGCGGAACTCACCCGCTCCGCGGGGGGCGTCTTTGTGGTCCAGACCCGCGAGGCACGCCTGGGCGAGAGCGAGCGCATCCTCCGCCTGTGGCAGACGCTCCCGCATGTCCGCTCGGTCACGTCCCGCGCCGTCCGCGACCCGGGGCCCACCGGCGCGACATGGACCGAGTGGCTGATCACGGTGAAGCCCGGCGGGCCCGACGTGCGTGAGCACGTCTGGAGCGCCGCCTCGCAGGCCGGCGTGCTCGTCCGCGAGCTCCGCGCCGAGGTTCCCTCGCTCGAGGCCGTTTTCGCGGCGCTCATCGATCCCGACCACGCCGCGCCGGCGCAGGGCACACCCCCGTCCGACGGCCCGGGCGCCAAGCCCCCCTCCGCGCGCCCGGACGAATCTCCCGCCGGCGCCGCGAGCGCGAAGGCCGCCCCGGCACCCAAGGCTGGCGCCAAGAGCGCCCCGAAGCATGCGGGCGAGTCGGGGCCGAAGGGAGCCGCCGCATGAAGGGCATCGGCACCATCGCGCGCCGGGAACTGACGTCGTACTTCCGCACGCCGTCCGGCTGGGTCATCATCGCGCTGTACCTGCTGCTGACGGGGCTGGTGTTCGGGCGGTTTGTGCTGGTCCCCGGGCGCCCCGCGAGTTTGCGCGACTTCTTCGCCGTCTCGGGGTGGCTGCTGCTCCCCGTGGCCCCGGCGATCTCGATGCGTCTGCTCGCCGACGAGATCCGCGCCGGGACGATCGAATCGCTGATGACCTCCCCGCTAAGCCCCGTGGCGATCGTGCTGGGCAAGTTCCTGGGCGCGCTCGCGTTCCTCGGCGCGATGCTCGCCCCCACCGGGCTGTACGTGATCATCCTCGACCGCGTCTCGACCATCCCCATCGACATGGGCCCGGTGCTCGCGGGCTACCTGTGCCTGCTGCTCACGGGCATGCTCGCCATCGCGATCGGCGTGTTCGCGTCCTCGCTCACGCCGAACTCGACCCTGGCGTTCCTCATCGCGCTCTTCGCGCTCCTGGCCTTGCTGCTGGCGCCGCTGGCGGCGGATTTCCTGCCCATCGAACTCCGCCCCGCGCTGTACGCGATCGGCCTGTCCGAACGCATCGGCGACTTCGCCAAGGGCGTGGTCGACACCGCGCATATCGCGTTCTTCGCCCTCATCGCCGGGTGGTTCCTCGCGGGGGCCGCCTGCGTCACGGAGATGCGCCGCTGGCGCTAACCCCATGACCACCCTCCCCGCCCGACCGCACGTAGCCCCATCACGACCCCGCGCGGCCCGCACCCGCGCCCGGATGCTGGCGGCGCTGGTGATGCTCTGCGCAACGCTCGCCTGCGTGCTGGGGCTCGCCCTGGCCGAGCGCTACCGCACGCGGGCCGACGTGACGGCGATGGGCGAGCAGTCGCTCGCGCCCCGCACGCAGCGCACGCTCGACGCCCTCGACAAGCCCCATCGGCTCATCATCGCCGCCGACCTCGCCACGCTCGACCTCCGCGCCCGCGAGGGCGTGCAGGACGTGCTCACCGCCATGGAGCGCCGCCAGCCGAACTTCACCTGGCTCATGCTCGACACGAACTCGACGCGGGGGATCGGCGCCTACCGCGGGCTCGTCGGCGAACTCGTCCAGCGCGAGCGTTCGACGCTCATGGAGCAGACCGCCGCGATCGAACTCGCCGCCGCGGGCATCGTCGCCCTGGGCGCCTACTCCGGCGACACGCTCGCCCCGTTCCTGACACAACTCCAGGACGCCATGCCCGCCATGACCACCGAGGCCATGGCCCAGCGCCGCAGCGTCGAGCAGCTCGCCGCCCGCGCCCGGCTCTCCGCTCGCGATCTCAGCGACGGCGCCGTCCGCGCCAACGAGGCCCTCCGCAACCGGCTCGGAGATGTCCCGCTCCCCGCGACCGACCGCGCCGGCGCCGTGCTCATCCAGCGCCTCGAGGAGAGCGTCCAACTCCTCGACGACATCGCCCGCGAACTCCGCGGCGCCTCCGCGGGCGCGCTCGCCAACTCGCCCTTCGGCGAGCAGGCGCGCCAGGCCCTCCCCGAGATCCAGCAGCGCCGCGACCAGGCCTCGGTCCTCCTCGATTCGCTCCGCAAACTCCGGCGCCCGGACCTCCTCCGCGTCACCGACGTGCTCGAACGCGGCTCGGCCGCGCTCGTCGTCGGCCCGCCCGGCGGGGGGATCTCCGCCATCGACCTCGACTCGCTCTTCCCGTCCACCGCGCTCCTCGACGCGGGCGGGGGCTCCGCCGCCGACGTCCGCCGGCGCGCCGAGGAACTCATCACCTCCTCCGTCTCCGTCATCCTCGCCCCCCGCCAGCCCATCGTCGTGCTCGTCCACGCCGAGGCCACCACCCTCCTCGACCAGACCTCGCTCTTCGGGCGTCTCCTCCAACGACTGCGCCTCCGCGGGATCGACATGATCGAGTGGCCCGTGGTCCTGTCCCCGTCGCACCCCTCGCTCACCACCATCGACCCCGAGTCGCGCAACCCCGACCGGCGCCGCCCGATCGTCTACGTCTCCATCGCCCCGGACTCCTCCGCCGGCGCGCCGCGCCAGGGCGGGCAGTCCGGCGCGCAGCGCGCCGCCCGCCTGGGCGAGGTCCTCACCCAACTCACCTCCGAGGGCAACAACATGCTCATCTGCATGAACCCCTCGGTGCTGCCCGGCTTCGGCGACGTCGATCCCACCGTCCAGATGCTCGGGCACTTCGGGCTCGCCGCCGACACCGGACGCCCGCTCCTCCGCGAGGTCTTCTCCCCGCGCGGTCGCGTCGTCGAGACCGTCCTCATCACCCAGGCCCTCGACGGAGCCTCGCCCCTCAACGGCGCGCTCCACGGCCTGCCCACCGCCGTCACCTGGCCCATCACGCTCGTCGAACGCCCCGTCTCCGACAAGGCGCGCCTCACCATCATCCCGCTCCTGGGCGCCGAAGCCTCCTCCACGCTCTGGACCGAGTCGCAGTGGCTCCGCCTCTGGCAGACGCCCCCCGACGCCCGCGCGCTCATCCCCGCGGCCGATCAGCCCGTCTTCGACCAGGGACGCGACGGACGCTGGCCCGAGGGCAAGGAGAGCGCCCGAGGGCAGTACTGGGTTCTCGCCGCGTCCGTCCAGCGCTTCGAGGTCGGCAAGAAGCCCCAGCGCGCGGTCGTCGTCGGCTCCAACAGTTGGTTCATCGACGCCGTCTCGCAGGCGATGATCAGCGTCGACGGCAGGGCCGCCCTGCGCAACCCCGGCAACCTCGAACTCTTCGAGTCCAGCGTCTACTGGCTTGCCGACCTCGACTCGCTCATCGCCCAGAGCCCCACCGCCCAGGCCACCTCGATGATCGGCCCGATCAACGACACCGCGCTCCTCCGCCTGCGGCTGGGCGTGATCCTGGGCCTGCCGCTGGGCGTGCTGCTGCTGGGCGCGCTCTACCGGCTCGTCCGGGGCTGATTCACTCGCTCCCTCACCCGCCCAGCGCCGGCCCCGCCGCCACGTCCGCCGCCTCACACCGCGCGCACACCGGCGCCCCCGTGGCGTTCGGGGAGGCGTCCAGCCCGCACCGGCGGCACGCGCCCCGCGCCGGCCGCGCCGCCCCGTGCGCCAGCCCGCACTCCGGGCAGCGCGGGTTCGCCGCCTCCAGCCCGTCCAACTCGTACCCGCACCCGCGGCAGGGCACGCGCACGCGCTCGCGCGGCATCGCCACCAGGTACGTCCCGATCAGCAGGACGATCATCCCCTCGCCCGCCAGCAGCAGCAGGAACCCGGGCATCGGAAACTCGTTCGTCAGCCAGCGCGCAATCCGCACGTCCAGCCACGCCAGCGCCAGCAGCCCGCCCAGCCCGGCCAGCAGCGACGCCACGCCGAGGAAATGCCGCCGCCACCTGAAGCAGGCGTACCACACCAGCACCGCGTACAACGGGAAGATAAACACGTGCGACGCGCCCCGACCACCCGGGCCCGAGTGTACCACGACCCCGCGCCCGAGCATCTCTTTCGTCGGCTACTCAAGACAGGATGCGTGCCCCGCCCTTCCCCGGGGCGTCAGCGCCCGGGCGTGAAGAGCGTCCGCAGCGATTCGAGGATGTCGTCGCGACCACCGACCTTGCTCGTGATCAGGCGCGGCCCGTGCTCGTCCGCCGCCCCGTCGGGGAAGGCGTCCTGCAACACCCCCAGGAAACTCCCGCTCCCGTAGGCGCTCGCGACCTGGCAGTAGCCGAACATGTTGATCCGCGGGAGCAACTGCTCCTTCAGCAGGCGGATGCACAGGCGGTTGTCGGCGTCCGACGAGTTGTCCCCGTCCGTGAAGTGGAACAGGTACACGTTCCAGTCCGCCGGGTCGTAGTGCTCGTCCAGCAGGTCCTTCGCGCACTGGTACGCCGAACTGATCCGCGTGCCCCCGTCCTCCTTCACCGAGAAGAACGTCTTCTTGTCGACTTCGCCCGCCTTCACGTCGTGCACGATATAGCGGCTCTCGATCCCCTCGTAGTTCCGGCGCAGCCACGTGTCGATCCAGAATGCCTCCAGTCGCACCAGGTCTTTCTGCTCGTCGCCCATCGACCCCGACACGTCCATCATGTAGATGATCGCCGCGTTGCTCTGCGGCTTCTTGATCTCGTTCCACGCGCGGTACCGCAGATCATCCTTGATCGGGATGATCACCGGGTTCGCCGGGTCGTACGTCCCCATCGCCAACTGGCGCTTGAGCGCCTCGCGGTACGTCCGCTTGAACACCCGCATCGCCTGCGGCCCGACCGGTCGCAGCCCCGTGTAGCGATCGCGCACCGTCGTGATCCGGTGCTCGCCCCGCGGCTTGATCCGCGGCAGCCGCAACTCCTGCGCCAGGATGTCCGCCAGTTCCTCCAGCGAGACGTCCACTTCGAGGATGTGCCGCCCTTCGCCCTCGCCGCCCTGGCCCTGCGACGCATCGCCCGGCTTGCCCACGCCCTGGCCTTCCTCGCCCTCGCCCATGCCCACGCCGCCGGAGTTGTCGCCGTAGCGGAACGTCGGGATGTCGATGTCGTGGATCGGCACCGAGACCGCGCGTCGCCCCTCGCGGGCGATCAACTCGCCCCGCCCGAGGAACTTCCGCAGGTCCTTGCGCAGTTTCCCACGCACGATCTCGCGGAAGCGCTGGTGGTCTTGTTCGATCTTGTTGACCATGGCCGCGGCCTGCGTTCTTCGCGTCCCGCCTTGGACGCCCGAAAACCAACCCGTTCCCCGCCCTTCACATGTACGACTTCGACCGCGGGCGGATTCGCCTTCACGCCCACATGCCGATCCGCGCCCGAACCTTGGGCGGAACACCCCTCCTACGAACGCGAGACGAACCCGGTTCTCGCCCGCGCCAGCCGCACACCCCCCCACAGCCCCGCCACCACCGCGCACCCCACCTCGAACGCCCGCAGCGTCAGGTCCGCCGCCAGCGCCAGGGCCAGCGCCGGTCCCGCCACGATCGCCCCTCCGCCCGTCTCGCCCGCACCCCACCACGCCGGCAGGCTCGACGCCAGCAGCCCCACCGTCCACTCCCGCAGCCCCAGCCCGTTCCCCAGCCCGGGGACCAGCATCGACACCTGCGCCACCAGCGCGATCGCCACCGCCTGCGACGCCGACACCGGCACGCCCAGCAGCCCGAAGATCGTCCAATAACGCAGCGACCACGCCAGCGTGTCCACGTACTTCAGCAGCACCGCCAGCGACCCCGCCGCCGCCAGCGTCGGAACCCATCCGCGCGCGCACGCTCCCAGCAGCCCCAACGCACCCAGACACAGCAGCACGCCCCCGACGCCCGGCGGCAGGGGTGCGCCCAGCACTCTCGCGCCGCCGGCGATCTCCGCCAGCAGCACCGCCCCGCCCGCCAGCCCCGCGAGAATCGACTCCACCACCACCCGCGCGGACGTGCGAACCGGAATCCCCATCGCCTGCTTCTGGTACGCGACGCGCGCCACCAGCCCGGGCGAGAGCGGCAGGTAGTTCAGCAGCCACGACGCCCCGACCAGCGCCGCCATGTCCGCCGCCCGCACCCGCGCCCGAGACGCGAAGAGCGCCACGAACACGCCCGTCGTGAGCAGCCAGCTCACGCAGGGCAGCAGCGCCAGCAGCACCAGGCTCATCGTCGGCGCATCGGCCAGCCCCGCGCGCACTCGGTCGAACGCGTCGGCGTTCACCCACACCGCCCGCACCGCCGCCCCCAGCAGCAGCAGCCCCAGCAGCGCCCCCACGACCCGCCACGCCCGACCCCGCGACCACCGGGTGGCGGGCGTCGGGGCCGCGGTGTCCGTCGTGTGACCCAATGCGTGCTACCTCACCGGGCGGCGCACCGGCGCCGCGACCGGGCCCGTGTGCGCGATCGTCGACTGCCCGGCGGCCAGGCGGTCGCGGTGCGCCCGCGCCACGTGCGCCAGCGCGGGCACGCCCGAATCCAGCGCCCGCTGAATCGCCGGGTCGTCCGCGCGCGTGACGCGCGTCACCAGGTGCACCAGGCGCACGTCCGCGTCGTCGTCGGCCGCGATCATCCGGTCCATCGCCAGCATCGACGGATGCGTGCTCGCGCTCGGCAGGATCGTCGCCGCCAGCAGGCGCACGCCCGAAGGCCAGTTCGGGTACGCCGTCGCCAGGTGCTCGATCAGCGGCGAGTAGTCCTCGACCGCCTGAGCCGCCGGCTCGCCCCCCATCACGCGCGTGCGCAGCGCCACGAGCAGCGCGGGCGCCTCGTCCTCCGCCGGCGCGAACAGGCGCTCGGCCAGGCGCGAGACCGGCATCCGCGACTCGGGCAGCGCCTCGCGCAGGACGGTGTTCGTCGTGACCTCCAGGCAGCCCGGCCCGCGCTCGCGGCTGCCGTCGGCACGCGCCTCGAACCCCTGGATCACACGCCACCGCACGCGCGACGGCGTGTCGGACCCGACCTCCTGCAGCCACCCGATGATCCCCACGTCGGGCCAGACGACCGCCTCGAGCACCTCGCCCGGACGCAGGCGCAGCCGCCGATCCAACTCGAAGACCTCGCCCGCCGTCAGGTCGCTCCGCGTGCGGATGCCCGTCTCGAGGCTCGGCCCGAAGAAGAAGCGCGAGTTGATCGCACGCGCCGAGCCGACGCCCAGCGGGATCGGCGAGACGTTCCGCAGGCGCACCCTGCCCACGACCGGCTCGATCGGCGCGGGCGAGCGGGGCTCCATCTCCACCGAGAGCGACATCGTGAGGCGCGGCGCCGTCACCATCTGGTCCACCCACCCGGGGATCGCGTCCATCCGCGTCCGCACCTCCGCGGCCAGGCGCGCCCGCGCCGGGTCGGGCGCGAGCGTGTCGGCCCGCGAGCGCGCGTACGCGCACAGGGGGTTCAGCGGCGCGGCGTCGGCCGCCTCGCGGTAGAGCGCCGCCGCCCCGGCCATGTCGCCGATCCGCTCGCGCGCCTTGGCCCGCGCGAGGATCAGCCAGAGCGAGCGCTGCGACTCGGGGTACTCGGCGGTCGCCACCGAGTCGTCCCCGCTGATCACCGCGCGCCACGCCCGGGCCGCCACCGCCCGCGGATCGCCCTCGCGCTTGAATAACTCGGTCGCCAGCCGCTCGAGTTCGTTGATCTGCCCGGCGTCGTGGTACCCCACGAGGCAGACGAACATGTGCATCTCGGCGAGGGCCGCGCCCGAGGCTTCCTCGGCCATCTCGGGCGTCACGTTCGGCGGGCGCCGGGTGGGATCGTTGTACGCGTTGATGCGGTCGACGGTCGTCAGCGCCATGTCCGTCAGCGACGAACGCAGCGTTTCACGCTCCTCCTCGCCCAGCAGGTGCAGCGTGAGCGCCCGCACCTGCTCGTAGGGGATGTCGAGGCGCACGTCCTCGGGGCGCAGCACGCTGGGCCCCTCGAGCCGGGACGGGTCCATCTGGGCGGCGAATCGCACCGACGCCCGGCGCGACTCCACCTGCGTGTTCATCGACTTCGCCACGCCCGCCGGGCCGTCGAGGAGCCAGTCCAGGACGTACCCCTCGATGTTGAACGCGTCGTCGGTGCGTCGCCCCGCGGTGAGCGTGATCGCGCGCTCCATGACGTGGAAGCGCCGGGCGCTCGTGAAGTCTCCCGCGGCCGCGCTCTCGTCGCGGAGCATCCGCACCGTCCGCGGGTCGAGCGGGTCGGCGAGCAGCAGGTTCGAGAGCAGGTCAAGCCGCCCCGCGCGGTCGTCGACGCGCGAGGTGAAGAACGTGAACGCCAGCAGCGCCGCGTCCTTGTTCGTCGGGTCCAGGCGCAGGGCCGTCTTCAGTCGGTCCACGAACCCGTCCTCGTCGCCCATCTCGCGGCGGAGCAGCGCCGCGTCGAGCGCCAGGCGGCTGCGGACGCTGTCGTCGAGCGAGCCCGCCCGCGGGTCCAGGAACCGCTCGTAGGCCTCGAGGCGCGCCCGCGCCGTCTGCAGACGCCCGATCCGCGCGGTGATCAGGCGCAACTGCGCCACCGTGTCCGCGGGGTCGAGTTCGATCACGCGGCGCGTGCTCTCGAGGAGCACGCCCTCGTCGCCCGCGTTCCACGCCGCCTCGGCCCGCCGGCGCACGATGTCCGCATCGTCCGGCGCCAGGCGCGACGCCAGGGCGAGCAGTTCGCTCGCGATCGCGAAGTCCCGGGGCAGCGGGCCCGGGCACGCCCGCAGGTCGAGCATCGCCAGGCGCGTCACCGAGCGCGCGTTGAACGCCCGCAGGTCCGTGCGCGTCGCCGTGCGGGGCGCCCCCGCCGGCAGGGGAACCGGCGCCACGCCCACGCCCGCGTCACCGGGCGGCTGTCCACCGGCGGGCGAACCCGCATCCTGCGCGAACGACGCCACGACGAGGGCCAGCCCGCAGGCCGCCGCCCACGCGCCGGCACGCCGCGTCCGTGTGTCCGACCGAATCCGACCGCGTCCTGCGTGGTGCGTGCTCACGCCGCCTCCCGTGTCGCGCCGCGGCGCGTGCTTCATCCCAAGGCCATCGTCATCAGGAACTCGGCGTTGGTCTTCACCTTCTTGAGGCGCGTCTTGAGCAGTTCCATCGCGTCCACGGTGTTCATGTCGCTCAGGACCTTGCGCAGACGGTCGACGAGTTCCTTCTCCTTCTTGTCCAGGAGCAGTTCCTCGCGCCGCGTGCCCGACGCCGCCACGTCGATCGCCGGGTACGTGCGCTTCTCCACCAGTTTGCGGTCCAGGTGCAGTTCGGCGTTGCCCGTGCCCTTGAACTCCTCGAAGATCACCTCGTCCATCTTGGAGCCGGTGTCGACCAGGGCGGTGCCGATGATGGTGAGCGACCCGCCGTTCTCGATCGCCCGGGCCGCCCCGAAGAACTTCTTGGGACGCTGGAGCGCGTTGCTGTCGAGCCCGCCCGTCATGATCTTGCCCGAGTGGGGCATCTCGGCGTTGTACGCCCGGGCCATGCGCGTGATCGAGTCGAGCAGGATGACCACGTCGTCCCCGAACTCGACCATCCGCTTGGCCTTTTCGATCACCATCTCGCACACCTGCACGTGCCGGTGGCTCTGCTCGTCGAAGGTGCTCGCGACGACCTCGACCTTCTCGCCCGCGCAGTTCCGCCGGAAGTCCGTCACTTCCTCCGGACGCTCGTCGACCAGCAGCACGATGATGTACGTGTCCTTGTAGTTCTTGCTGATCGCCTTCGTGATCTTCTGCATCAGCACCGTCTTGCCCGTCCGCGGCGGCGCCACGATCAGCATCCGCTGCCCCTTGCCGATCGGCGTCACCAGGTCCACCACCCGGGCCTCGAGCTCGTCCGGCGCCGTCTCCAGGATGAACCGCTTCTCCGGGTGCAGCGGCGTCAGGTCCTCGAAGTTCCGCAGCCCGTGCACCTTCTGCGGGTCGCGCCCGTTGATGCTCTGCACCCGCAGCAGCGCGAAGTACCGCTCGTTCTCCTTCGGCGGGCGGATCAGCCCGCGCACCACCATCCCGCGGCGCAGCCCATACCGGCGGATCTGCGTCGGCGAGACGTAGATGTCGTCGGGCCCGGGCAGGTAACTCTGCTCGGGCGAACGCAGGAACCCGAACCCGTCCTGCATCACCTCCAGACAGCCCTCCCCGACCATCAGCCCCTGGCGCGCCGCCCGCGCCTTGAGAATCTTGAAGATCAGGTCCTGCTTGGGAATCTGCTGGACGTCCGTGAACCCTTCCTTGATCGCCACCGCGTGCAGGTCGTCCAGCCCCATCCGCTGGAGTTCGCCGATGCTGGGCGCGCTCTCGATCGCACCGGGGTCGGTCGTCCGCACCACCCGGTCGAGTTCCGCCGCCTCACGCTCCAACTCCTCGTCGCTGGGCAGGAACGAATCGAACCGGCTCGGGCCGCCGTAACTGTGCACCGGAGGGCCGCCCATGCCCGGCGCGCCGGGCATCCCGCCCTTGCGCCGCTTCTTCTTGCGCCGCCCGAACCCCATCCCGCTCCCGAAGTTCTGCCCCTGGCCCGGATACCCGCCCCCGCCGCCGCCCTGGCTGCCCCCCTGGGGATAGCCCTGCTGCACCGGGGGCCTGGGCGCCATCGGCGCCGGACCCGCCCCGCCCTCGGGACGGGGCGAATCCCCAGCACCATTGCCCCCCCCGCCTCCGCCCTGCGGGCCGGGCTGGCCGCCCGTCGGTGGACGGGACGCCTCCGGGCGCGTGGCTGGCTCGGGGCGTGCCACGGGCTCGGGACGCACCGGCTCCGGGCGTGTCGACGGCTCGGGCGTCCGCGGCGCTTCGACCCGCGGCGCGGGGCGCGGCGTCTCCACCGCCGGAGGCGCCGAGTCGGCGTCATCCCGCTTGACGGCCTTGCGGGCCCGCCCTTCGCCAGGGGTCATCGACTTGGAAGGCTTGTCTTCTGCCACGGAGTGCGTCGTCTTCGCCATGCGTACCACTCAAAGAGGGATCATGCCCCGCCGCAACACGGCGGCGGGGACAACGGGTCGCCGGGTGGCCCAAACACGCGAGCACCCGATCTCAAAACCCGCGGATCGGCGGCGTTCGCCGCACGGAATGCCCCGTCCGGCCCGTGCCGGTCGTTGCGCCGCCAGGCGCAAGAGAGGCCAATCAGAACTGCCCCCGTCTGCGCCGGGGACCTGTGAATAGTCCAGTTGCGGAGCCGCGCGTCGCCAGCCGGACGGCGCCCCGTTCAATAAGTGACGTGTCGTGCGCCGGAGGGCATCGCCGGTGACCCCGACGCATCCGCCTCCGCCCCTACGTAAACAAGTATACCCGCCTCAGATTCGCGGGGTTTCAGGCTTTCGACAGCGACCACCCGGCGCCGCCCCGAGATTCCCAGGCTTCCACCCCCCGGCGTACACGCTCGCGGAGCGTCTCCGGGTCGGCGTCGTTCACAATCACGATATCGGATCGTCGTCGCTTCTCCTCCAGCGGCATCTGCGCGTTTTCCCGTCTGTGCAGTTCGCGCTCGTCCCACCCCCGCGTCTCCCGCACCCGCGCCACCCGCACCGCCTTGGGCGCGTCCACGAACAGCACGCCGTCGCACTCCGCGTCCGACCCCGCCTCGAACAGCAGCGGCGCGTCGATCGCCACGCCGCGCTTCCCCTCCGCCGCCGCCCGCGCGATCAACGTCGCCCGATCCGCCTTCACGATCGGGTGGACCAGCGCCTCCAGTCGCGCCCGCTCCGCGGCGTCGTTGAACACGATCTCCGCGACCACGCCCCGCTTCACCTTGCCGTCCTCCCCCACCACCCGCGACCCCCACCAGCGCACCAACTGCCCCAGCACCTCCGGGCGGTCCAGGGCCTCCTTCGCCTCCTTGTCCGAATCGACCACGTGGTAGCCCATGTCGCGCAGCACCGCCGCCACCGCCGACTTCCCCGCGCCCACGCCCCCCGCCAACCCCAGCACAGGGATCGCGCCGCGTCGCGAGGTCGCCGCCGCCGACGCCGCCGCCCGGGCCGCCCCGGCCCGCACCGCGTCCAGGTAGGCCCGTGGTCGCTTCACCATCACCCACGCGACGTCGACGGTCTGCGACCCCGCCGTCGTCACCACGATCGTGCCCAGCCCGGTCAGTCTCTCCAGCAGCGTGCGGTCGAGCACGACCTGCTGCACGCGGTGCAGGGCGGCCTCGGCGTGCGTGGTGTGGAACACGCCCGACGACGCCGTGATCTTCGCCTCGTCGAGCACGTACCGGCGCGACCGGCGCAGCAGCACCTCGTACCCCACGCGCCCGAGCACCCAGGCGCTCGCCGCCAGCAGCGGGCCCCACTGCCACCACGCCGAATCCGCCAGGTGCGTACGGGCGTAGTGCCCGCCGATCCATCCGACGAGCGCCAGCACACCCGCCCGGACAATCGTCCCGACGCTCCGCACCAGCACCGACCGGCGCGCCGGGTGGAGCGTCAGCCGCACGCCGCCGGTCGCGCCGGGCTCAGGCATCGCGTGCCTCCGGGCGCAGCGTCGCGATGTCCGGGTAGTTCCGGTAGTAGCCGTCGTAGTCCAGCCCGTAGCCGACCACGAACGCGTCGGGGATATCGAACCCCACGTAATCCGGCGTGATCGGCAGCGTCGACTTCCCCGGCTTGCGCAGGAGCACGCACGACCGCACGCTCGCGGGCCTCTGCTCGCGCACCAGGCGCGACACCACGTCCAGCGTGTGCCCGCTGTCGAGGATGTCGTCCACGATCAGCACGTGCCGCCCGCCCAGCGTCGGGGGCAACTCGTGGCGGATCGATACGCCCTTGCTCTCCATGCTCTTCCCGGGATAACTCGACACCCCGATCAGTTCCAGGCGCAACTTCATCGGCAGGTGGCGCACCAGGTCGGCCACGAAGATCATCGACCCCGTCAGGATCGGCAGGATCACCAGCGGCGGGTCGTCGGGCCCCACCACCCCCGCCAGGTCGCGCGCGATCGCACCGCCCAACTCGTGCACGCGCGCGCGGATCGCCTCGCGCCCCACGAGCACCCGCTCGATGTCGTGCTCCATCCGCACCCCCGGGAGGTCACTCGGTCGCGCGACAACCCCAGACCTTGCCGCCCATGCTGCCCTAGCCCAGCCCCGGCAGCGCGCCCGTCCGCCGCGCCCGCTCGTACCGCTGCAGGCCCTGCTCGATCACCGCGTACGCCGCCTCCGCCGGCAGCACCTCGTCCACCTCCACCGCCTTGCCCTCCAGCGTCTTGTAGTCCTCGAAGAACCGACGCAGCATCTTGAAGATGTGCCGCGGAAAATCGCTCGCCTTGCGGAACTCGCTGTACACCGGGTCGGCCTCGAGCACCGCGATGATCTTGTGGTCCGGCGCGCCGTGGTCCACCATCGTCATCAGCCCCACCGCCCGCGCGTGGCACAGGCACATCGGCGGGATCTCCTCCGTGCAGTACACCAGCACGTCCAGCGGGTCGTCGTCCTCCGCCAGCGTCTGCGGGATGAACCCGTAGTTCGCCGGGTAGTACACCGCCGACGACAGCACCCGGTCCAGGCACAGCAGCCCGGACGACTTATCCAGTTCGTACTTGTTGTTCGAGCCCTTCGGGATTTCCACGATCGCCCGGAAACTCCCCGGCAACTCGTGCCCCTCCACGCCCGGCGTTACGTCGTGCCACGGGTGAATCATCCCCGAGGGTACGCGCCCGCCGACGCGCCCGCACCCGGCGCACCACCCGCCAGACCACCCACACCCCCACCATCACCGCCGCCGCCGCGAGCACCGGCGCCACCACCGCCAGCGCCGACAGCACGCCCGCCAGCGCGCTCTGCCCCGCGTTCAGCACCGGGTTCAGCAGCCCGCCCGTGCTCACCGTCGACACGCCCCGCGCGCCCGTGCTCGTCGCCTGCACCGCCCCCGCCGCCCCGCCCCCCGCCACCACCCCGGCGCCCCACGCGAGCGCCGGGTGCAGATGCTCCAACTGGGCGGCCATCAGCACCGCCCCCGCCACGAGCGCCAGCGGCGCCGCCGCCGCATCCAGCACGTGATCCAGCCAGGGCCACGACGACGCCATCACTTCCAGCACCGTCGCCAACCCGAACGACACCACCGCCGCCCACGAGCCCATCCACGCGAACGTCTCGCCCAGTTCCACCACGCCCAGTTGCGACGCCACGCCGACCACGAGCAGCGGCACGAACACCCGCAAGCCGCACGACGCCGCCAGGCCCACCCCCACGCACAGCCCGATGAGCGTCTCCGTCAGCACGTACCGTTATTCGGGTTTGCCCCACGCCGCTTTCGCCCCACACGCCCCACGCCGGCCCGCCGGAGCCGCCTCCCGTGACCAGCCACCACCACCCCCACGACCCCCATTCACACCCCCACCATCCCCCGCCGCCGCTCCACGTCGGGCACCCGCCCGCGTCGCCCTACCTGTCGCTCGTGCGCCCGTGGCGGGCCGGGCCGTCGCGCACGCTCGCCACAACCCGCATCTTCACCCTGCTGGAGCGTCGCTGCGAGTCCACCGCCACGCCGGGGCGTGCGGGCGACTTCGTCTACCTCGACGCCGCCGACTGGGTGAACATTGTCGCCGTCACCGACGACGACCACGTCGTCATGATCGAACAGTTCCGCCACGGCACGGGCGAGGTCACCCTCGAACTCCCCGGCGGCATCGTCGATCCCGGCGAATCGCCCGACGTCGCCTGCACCCGCGAACTCATCGAGGAAACCGGCTTCGCGGGCGACTACCAGGGCGTCATCGGCGTCGTCTCCGCCAACCCCGCGATGATGACCAACCGCGTGCACACCGGGCTCGTCAAGCGTGCCCGCCCCACCGGCCCGCAGCACCTCGACACCACCGAGGAAATCGCCACGCGCCTCATTCCCACGAGCGCCATCGACCACCTCGTCCGCACGGGCGTCATCCACCACACGCTCGTCGTCTCAGCCCTCCATCACTTCCGGCTCAGCACCGCGGGCGCGTGATCCCGCACGCGATGTCCGCCAAGGGCCCAACGCGGGACTCCGTCGCATGCTCAGGCCCGCGGCTCTCTACTTCGCGCTCGTCTTCGCCGCGGGGTTTCTGCTCGCCATCCCGCGGATCCTCGTCCTGACGCCCCGCGTCGGCGAGGTCATCGCGGTGCTCATCGAGTGCCCGATCATCCTTCTGATCTCGTTCCTCCTCGCGCACTGGGTCGTGCGCCGCTTCGCGCCTCGCGCCGGCCCCGCACAGCGCCTCGCCATCGGGCTGATCGCCTTCGCCCTGCTGATCACCACCGAAGTCCTCGTATCGTGGGTGCGAGGCACGGCGCCGACCGAGTTTGCCGCGACGCTGCTTCTGCCCGCCCGCGCCATCGGCCTGGCGGCCCAGGTCCTGTTCGCGTTCTTCCCGCTCCTCGTCCGCCCGCGCCCGCACGCACCCTCCTGATCTCGTGGAATGCGCCAGCGCACTCGGGCGCAGGGCCGCGTACGACGGCGCGTCACCCTACCCTCGTCTGCACATGCCGGGAGATTCCCCATGGCCATCCCGCTCTTCGACGCCTCCTCGCCCGAGTTCGTCGCGTTGCTCGACACCTGCCCGATCGTGCCCGGCGCGATCGTCAGCAAGCCCCTGCTCAACCTCCCCGAGGGGCGCGTGGTCATCTTTGCGATGGATGCCGGCCAGCAGATCAGCGAGCACCGCGCCCCGTTCATCAGCACCGTGCACGTCCTCGAAGGACGCCTCCGCTTCGGCGTCGAATCGACCGGACGCGACATGGGCCCGCACGACTGGCTCGTGATGCCCGCCAACGCGCCCCACCGGCTTGTCGCGCTCGAACCCACCCGCTTCATCCTGACGCTGCTCAAGCGGGCCTGAGCGTCCGCCGAGCCGCCGGCGCGCTCACGGACGCCGTCGATGCAATCAGGGTGACTGGATTCGAACCAGCGACCTTGTGGACCCAAACCACACGCTCTACCAAGCTGAGCTACACCCTGTCCGCGCATCGTACGCGACCCGCCCCACCCCCACGCTCACCCCCACGCCCACGCCGAACTCCCGCCCGCGGTCGACAAAAAACCCCCCGCCGGGTGACGCACCGCAGCGGAGGGTGGGGGCTGACTGGTTCTCGAAACTCGGTCGCGCGTTCACTCGGCCGCGTACGGCACTTCGCGGAACAGCACGATCTCCGCCGCCTGGCCCTTCGTCGTCACGTTCGAGCGGTCCACGACCATGAGGAATCGCCGGCGGATCGACGCGACCATCGGGTCCTGCGGCTGGAGGTTCTCCACGTCCGAGCGCGTGTAGCCGTGCACCACGAACCACACCGCGAAGACGTCGCTCCGCGTCGTGGCCGACGCCGCCATCCCGTTGAAGATCGCGAGTTTCTCCTTGTACTCGTCGACGAGCGCGTCGATCGTCGGGTTCCCCCCGCCCGCGGAGTGGTACACGGAGTCGATGCCCACGCGGCTCGTGTTCGTGCCGGTGTGCCCGAGGAAGTCGATGTTCGAGGGCATCGCCCGTCCGCCGGGCGTCCCGTCGCGGAAGCGGGCCGCCAGCGCCTCGCCCAGCGAGCGGAACCCCGGGTGCTCCCCGATCCCCGCGATCTCGGTCCATGTCGCGCGCCCGTTCAACTGCTCGTACGCCGTCGTCGGGGGGAGCGGGTTCCCGCCGTCGGTGTCCGCGAACGTGATGATCGGCGGCACGCCGGCCCCGAGGCTCTGCGGGCGCACCGGCGTGTCCACCTTGTCGCGATACGCCACCAGCGTCGCGCCCACGTCGCTCGCTTCCGTCAGCGCGTACCCCGTCGCCCACCACCAGGGCTGGCCCAGCGGGTCCGTCGGCGGGGGCGGGCTCACCATCGGCAGGCAGCGGATCACCGTCGGCGACGCCGTGTTGATGTTCACCGTGCCCTGGCGCGCCCGCGTCAGCCCCTCGGCCGCGAACTGCGGGACAGTGAACACGTCGAACACCGCCATCGCCGCGGGGATCTCCAGCCCGCGCCGCTCGTCGCTCCCCGTCGGCGGCGGGTTGAACACGCCGTTGCTGTTGTCGTCGTAGAACGGCACGTACCGATCCAGCGCCAGGTGCCCGCGGTCGAGCACGCTCCGCTGGAAGCCCGGGTTCGACGGGTCCACCTCGGGCGCGTAGACCAGCATCGGGTCGGTCGCGCCGAAGGTCGTCTGATACCCCAGCGTCGCGGCCATCGCCTCCGAGAACGTCGTCCAGCGCACCTCCGGGTCCGTCACCGGCTGCGCGTTCGCGCCCAGCGGGACCTCGAACGGGCCCGCCGCGTAGGGCAGCAACAGGTCGCCCACGCGGAACGCCGCACCCAGCGTCCCGTTGGGGAGCGCCAGTTCGGGCGCGTTCGCCGCGTAGTTCGCCGTCGTCGGCACCAGCGGGTTCACGCGCGGGCCCGTGCCCACCGCGCTCGTGGTGATCGCGCCCGGGTGCGTCCCCGCCGTGTTGCCCGGGAGCGACGCGCCCTGCGACATGTTGATCCGCCAGATGCGCGGCGTCGTCCCGCCGCCCTCGTACGTCGTGAAGTCGCCACGCCCCAGCGACGACGGGTTCACCGTGTCCGTCGCCGGCACGTTCCACCCCGCCACGCCCCTGGGCTCCAGGCAATACCCCGGCAGCACGCCCAGCGGCGGCGGGCTCACCGGGTGGCTGGGCCGGCGCACCGACGACCACAGCGCCAGCGTAAAGCCCGCCTGGTCCGTCGAATCGCTCGAATCCGTCCCCGAGACCGCCTGCTGCCCGTCGGGCACCTTGCGGTTCAGCGCCGCACCGCCCGTCCGCAGCCGATCGACCAGCCGGTCATTCTCGACGCGGTTGGGCTCGGCGAACATCTCCTGCGTGCCCGTGCTCGGGCCCGTCACGTTGTCCCAGTACCGCGCGGGGATCGTCACGTTCGCCCGGCGTCCCTCGCCCGGCTCGTCGGTCGCCCCGCGCCGCACCGCGCGATACAGGTTCACCACCGTCGCGCCCGCCGGCAGCGGGTCCGAATCCCCGCCGACCGTCGGCAGGATCAGGTTCCCGTTCGCCGGATCGAACCGCGGGAGCATGTACACGCCCACGACGTCGGTGTCGGTATCCAGGTTGTTCTCGATCGCACGGACGATGGTCCGGCGCAGACGCTCCTCGGGCGTCCCCTGCAACTGCGAATCCACCCGCACCAGGCGGTCCGAGAGGATCCGCCTGGGCAACTGGCTCAGCGTGTACACCGTGATGGTCTTGCCCGCGGGGATCGTGATCGGGCTGATCGTCAGGGGCAGGTCCGTCGGCGGCGCGTCGATGAACTCGCCGATCCGCGCGTCGTTCCCGATCGCGGGGATGTTGTTCGTCTGGTTCTCGCCCGCGCTCACCGAGTCGATGTAGATCTGGTCCTCCATCGAGGCGAGTTTGAAGTACCGCCCGCCGAACTCGATGTAGTAGAAGTTGTCCTCGCGGTCGATCGGCGGATAGTTCGGGTGCGTCGCGCGGAAGTACGCGGACTGCGGGAAGGGCTCGCCCGAGAGCGTCACGCTCGTGCCGAACGGGTTGGTCAGCTGGAACGCCACCACGCGGTACAGGAAGTCCGAGTTCGACGCCGCGATCGTCCCGTTGATCGTGATCTGCGGGCGCCCGTCCGCTTCCTCGTCGTCGCCCCCCGCGCCCTGCGGCGCGTCGACATACACCGTGAACGTCGATACCTGCGTCAGGAAGGGCTGGGCCTCGATCCCGAAGACGTTGATCGCCGGCGCCACCGGCCGATCGCCCGGGTTGCCCGCGCCGTTCGCCAGGCGCGCCTCGCCCAGGTTCAGTTCCGCCCCCTCGAACGCCGCGGGGAAGTACCGCTCGTCCGCGTCGCGGACCTGGTCCGCCTCGCGGAAGTTCCCGTTGTCGAAGTACGCCCGGTCCAGCACCAGCGTCGCCTCGCGCACGATCCGGTCCGCGTCGAACGCGTCGATCGCGTTCACCGCCAGGTGCGCCGCCGACCGCACCGCCAACTCCGGCCCGCGATACCCGTAGAACAGCGTCTGGAACTCCGACGCGTCCGTCGCGTTCCATAGCCCGGCCCGCGCGTGCGGCGCGAGCGCCTCGGCGTACCCGCGGAACAGCCCGGGCGCGTTGCCCGCCTGCACCAGCGTCAGCGCGTCCAGTTTCAGGTCGCTCGACGACAGCGCGTTCGCGTCCGCCCCCAGGAGGTTGCGGAACTCGCGCGCGCCGCTCCGCGTCGTCAGCCGCTGACGCACGTCCGCCGCGAAGTGCAGCAGGGTGCTGCTCTGCGTCGCGTTGGCCGGCGTGAACTCGCGCCGCGCCTCGACGAACGGCGCGCGGTTGTCCCGAAGCGGGCTGAACTGCTGCGCCGGCGCGTCGACACGCCCGCCGACCGCCAACTCCAGGCTCGACGTCGTGCGCGGGTCGTTGATCGTCCGGAACGTGAGCAGTTCCGTCAGGTCCGCGTCGCCGAACAGCCCCGTGAACTGCACCGTGTTCGCCGACCCCAGGTCCACGTACGTCCCGAGGAAGTTGTTCGTCTGGCGCGCGTACACGAACCGACGCACCGCCGGGTTCGTCCGCAGGTCGTTCAGGAACGACGGCGGCACACCGAAATCCGCCGCGAACTGCGTCGGCAACCCGCCGTTCGGGCCCGTGTACGCCGTCACCCCGTCCTGCGGCCTCAGCCGCGGGGGTACGAACCGCGCCTCCACGCCCAGGCGCAGCGCCGTGTACCCGAACACACCGGCGTTGTACCCCACCAGCGGCGTGTAGTTCGCGTAACTCACCGTCTGCGTCGGGTCCGCCGGCTGGAAGAGCCCGTCGTACACCCCCGGGGGCGGGCTCGTCACGTTCGCGTCCTCGATCGCCCGGTCGTACAGCGACAGCAGCCGGCGCAGGTCCACGTCCGCCGGCGAGACCCCCGCGGGCGCCCCGATCGTCGGCGTCGCCAGGAAGTCCGTCGCCGTGTTCACGTTGATCTTCGCCGACAGGTCCACCACCCGCGCCGCGAAGAAGTACCGGATCGAATCATCATCGGGCAGCAGACGGATGATCGTGTCGTCGCTGTCACGCCGGTCCGCCATCATGAACCAGCGCCCGTCGAACATCCCGTCCCCGTCCGCGTCGGCCCACTGGTACCCGGGCCACTGCACGCTGCTCGCGGGCGGGTCCGCGGGGATCGACACCGGGCGGAACGCGCCCCGCTGGCGCGCCGTCCAGAACGCCGGCGTGTTCCGCGCCGCGGGCGTGTTCACGTTCAGCCCGAAGTCCGTCACCAGCGACGGCTGCCCGTTGTCGTCAAACAGCGACAGCCCCTCGCTCAGCCGCGGCAGGCCCCGCGGGTCGTTGCCCACGCCCGGCATCGCGTCCCAGTTGTTCCGCAGGTTGAACAGGTTCACGAACCGCCCGTCCGGCGCCAGGTTCGAGATCTGCCCCCAGTCCCGACGCCGGATGTACGCCGGCTGGTTCGCGGGCGCCGCCGCCCCGTCGTAGTTCAGGTACGTCGGCTCCGTCGACGCCAGGAACGGGTCGGTCGGGAGCATCTTGGGCCCGTAGTTCCCCGTCAGCCGGGCGCGGAACGCCTCGGGCGGGTCCATCGTCCCCACCGGGTCAAAGAACTGGTTCACGTTCAGCGAGTCACTCCGGCGGGCCCACTCGATGCTCGGGTAGTCGCTCGCCTCGCGCCGCCCCACGGGCATCGACTGCGGCCCGGGCGTGTTGTCCATGTCCGTCTCGTACCAGCGGGCCAGCACGTCGCGCGCGAGGATGTCGCGCGCCACGTAGTCCGCGAACCGCTGGGGCACGTCGTCCAGCCGCTCCCGCTTCACCACCGCCGCCCGCGTCCGCGTGTCCTGCGTGCCGATCGACACGTACAGGATCGCGAACAGCGACAGCAGCGCCAGCGTCCCGACCACCATCACCAGGAACGATCCGCGCCGGCGCCCGCCCTTCGCGAACACCCCCCGAGCCACCACCGCCCGAACCAGGGCCAGCAGCCCGGCGCCCGTGCGCCCCGCCGTCGCCCCGCGTGTGTGCTCGTGCTTCATCGCCAGGTCTCCTCGCCCGCGGGCGCCCCCGCGCCACGGGCCGCCGAACTCACGACGCGTCCACCGACGACGTCGTGAAAATGAACTGGAAGGTGCTCTCGATGCTCGGGTCCTGCACGTCCGCGAGCGTCAGCGTGACGCGGATCATCCGGGGCCACGCCCAGGGGATCGTCGCGATCGCCGGTTCGCCCGTGTCGACCTGCCCGTCGTTGTTAAGGTCGCGCGGCGGTCGGAACGTCGGGTCCACGTACCCGAAGTAACTCGTCAGCACGCTCGTCTCGGGCGCCGGGGCGTACCCGTAGATCAGCCGGTCCGTCACCACGTGCGTCCCGGGCGTGGTCTGCCCCACCCGCGGGTACAGGATCGCCAGCGGGTTCGCCGTCCCCGTCGCATCAAACGGGTAGGGCAGCACGATCGCAGGCTCGCCGGGGTCCGGGAGGCGGTTGTTGTTCAGGTCCAGCGTGCGGCGCGGGCCGTGCCACACGATCTGCCCCAGCGCGTCCACCTGCCCGAACGACCACTCGACGATGAACTCCGTGCAGCGCGGGAGGAAGTTGCTCGACGACAGCATCAACTGGTCCGCCCGACGGATCGCCAAGTCCGTGGAATCCGAGGTCGCCCCGCGGACCGACTCGAAATAGTCCGGGGGCTGCGGCTCGAACCGCACGCGCATCCCGGCCACCGTCTCGGTCGGCACCGGATAGACCCCGTTCCCGGGGTTCGACGCCGCCGACGGCGCGGGGAGCAACTGCTCCAGCCACGCGTGCTGGAAGTCCACCGACTGCGGCGTGCCGGGACGCTGCGGGAGGGTGCCCCCCGTCGCGTTCGTCCACGCGAACTGGCGCGAGGACGTGATCGGCGAGGGGAACACCTGCCCGGGCGGGATGTTCGCCGGGATCGCCAGCGTCCCCAGCACGATCGACCGGATCTCGTCCAGGTCCGTCGTCGCCACGTCCACCAGCCCCGACACCACGAAGGCGAACTGCGCCCCGGGCTCCTGGCGAACCAACTGCGCCGCGGGCGGGGGCGCGGGAGGCAGCGGGCGTGCCGCCAGCCAGCGGAAGAGCGAGCCCGCCGCCGGCTGCAACGCGATCTGCCGATCTCCGTCCGCCGTCTGCGACGCCGAACGCCCGGGAACCGCCGGGTAGTTGACGGTGAGCGACGTCGGCGGATTGGCCAGCAGCGTCTGCAGACGCAGCAGCGTCCAGTCCGCCGCATACCGGTTCGGATTCGCCGTCCCCGAGCCCGGCGTCGCGCCCAGGCGTGCGTCGGCGTCCTGGTTCAGGTCGCTCACGCGCGGGAGCAGGTAGGCCGAGTTCGCCGCCAGGTCCTCGCGCCGCGCCTGCCCGTGCCCGTAGTAGATCCGCGCGGTGTCGCCCACGGCGTTCACGTCCGGGTGCAGCGGGGGGCGCGCCGACGAGAACTCGCCCCGCGTGAAGAACACGATCTCGTCCGCCCGGCGCCGGCGCGGGCGCTGGTCGTCGGGCGTGAGCGGGATCAACTCGTTCGCGCTGCTGGCCGACGGGCTCACCGTCGGGGCGGGCACGCGCTGCACCCACGACTGGCGGATCACCAGCGGGCCGTCCCGCGTCATCGACTCGAAGTCCCGGCGCATCCGGTTCTCGACCAGGGCCGCGTAACTGTTCAGCGTGCTCACCCGCCGCCCGCCCGAGACCGTCTTGCCCACCGAACTGAAGAGCGCCGCCAGCCCCACCGAGATCACCGCCACCGCCGCGATCGCGACCACCAACTCGAGCACGCTGAAGCCCGCGCGCGGGGCGACCCGTCGCGCCTCGCCCCGGGTTCGCCCTGTCCTGGTCATCGCGACTGCCTCCCGCGGCCCGCTCACGGCCGGATCGTCCGAACCACCACCGACGCCGGGCTCTGCGGCGTGCCCAGCAGCCGCAACTCACCCTCCGGCAACGTCGCCACGTCCGCCCCCAGCCGCGCGTCGATCCCCGGCTGCACCCGCAGCCGCAGCGCGTCCGCGCCCCCGGGGTTGCGCACCTCCACCACCTCGTGCACCGTGCCCATCTGGCTCACGAACTTCTGCCCGACTTGCGCGAAGTACACGCGCAGATCTTCGAAGCCAGTGCGCGTGTCAAGCCGGATCCACTCCACCTGCGACGCCCCAGCCGGCGTGTCGGGCGCGGGCGCGAACTCGTACGCGAACGACAGGATCGGCGAATAGTTCGGGAACGCCCCGCCCCCCAGCCCGTCCTGCGTCGGCCGCCCGCGCGCGTCCACCGCCACCGGCACCCGGCGCTGCGCGGGCGGGAGCGTGTCGTTCAGGAACACCTCGCGCAGCGTCCGGTTGTCCGCCCGTCGGATCGACACGTCGATCCGACGCACGAAGATCGCCACCTGCACCTGGTCGTCGTCCAGCGTCGTCGTCGCGGGACGCACCCCCGTCGGCGAGACGTCCACACGACGGGCCGCGAAGTCCCACACGAACCGCGGATCGTCCAGCGTCGAATACGGCGTCGGGGTCAGGCGGTCCGCGAGCGGCAGAAAAATCGTCACCCCGCCCTGCTGCCCAGCCGCCATCCACCCCGTCGCCGGGTTCAGCGCCAGCCCCACGCCCGCCGGGATCTGCGTCAGGTCCGCCACCAGCGCGGGCGGCGTCCACCCGCCGAACTGCGACCAGTCCGCCTGGCGCGTCAGCACGCCCCAGCCGCGCCGGTTCGTCGGCACCGCCTGGTTCGCGTTCGACGCGGGCTTCTGGTTCAGCGGCCCGTGCCCCGCCAGAAACTCGCCCACCGACCGCGCCGCCGACAACCCCTGCACCGTGTCCGTCGCGTCGCGCTGCTGCGACAGCACCACCGGGAACACCGCCGCCAGCCCCAGCAGGCCCAGCGCCAGGACGACAATCGCGATCAGCACCTCGATGAGCGAGAAGGCGCGGCTCATGGCGTGATCTCCCGCAGGTTCCCCAGGTACCGCTGCAGGATGAACACCCGCGCGTCGCTCTCCACCAGCCCGTTCCCGACGTCCAGCCGCCCCTCGATCCATGCGCTGATCCGGCGCTGCGCCTCGTCCTGGTTCGACGCCGCCGGCAGCGACTGCGGGTCCAGCATCGCGTACGGCGCCGTCGCGTCCGGCGCCTGGTACAACGTGCCCGTCACGCGGTTCGGACGCCCGCCGATCGCCGCGATCATCCGCGTCTCGTCGTAGAGCGCCAACTCGGTCACCGGCCCCGCCAGGACCGTGTCCACGCTCCGATCTCCGAACACGCGCGTCGCGTCCGTCGCGTTCAGCCGCTCCAGCGCCCGACGCGTGAACGACCCCAGGTCCGTCGCCTGGTCCGCCCGCGCCCCCGCGAACGGCGCCGTCCCGCGGAAGGCGCTCGTCGCCGCCGGGTCCAGCACCAGGATGGGCCGGCGGTTCGACGTGTCGAGCAGCCCGTCGCCCGCGCGGAACCGCACGAAGAACGTGTGGCGCTGCACCCCGCGGCTCTCGACCCCCGACCCCTCCAGGCTCACGAAGTGCGTCTCCGGGAAGACCCAGTGCCCCTCGTCGAACGCCTCCGCGAACCCCTCGTACCACGCCAGCGGCGCGCCGGCCTGCCCGAACGACCCCGGCGGGGCGTACCCGCGCACCGACCACCCCGACGGCAGCTGCACGGGCTCGATCGTCCGCACGGGCGCGAAGACCTCGACCCACCTGTCCGCGTCGGTATCGAACACGCGTCCGACCGCGCTGCAGGCCACCACGCGCAGGCGGTTCCCCGAGTAGAAGAACACCGCCGCCGCGTCCCCGCCCTCGCTGCGGATCGCCGCGTCCCGCGCCGCCGCCAGCCCCACGCGCAACTGGTTCTCCGCGAGCGTCCGCACGCTGTTCCCCAGCAGGCTGCGGAACGCGGGCACGCTGATGGCGATCAGGATCACCAGCACGGTGATCACCACCAGCAGTTCCGTCAGCGTGAAGGCCCGGGTCGCGCGCCTCATGACCCCACCTCCACGACGTTGTCGTCTTCCGCGAGCCCGCGGAGCGCCGCCTCGTCCGCCGCGTTCGTCGGCACGGGCTTGCTCAGGCGCTGCGCGATCTCCGCGATCGGCTCGTCGCCGAAGACCCCGTTGGGCCCCGCCGACACGATCGCCCACGTCGCCGACTTCACCTTGACGTTCGCCGCCAGGTCGCGCTCGCCGCGCTTCCGCAGGTACTGGAACGTCGCGAGCGACTGGTCGCGCGCCACCATCGCCGGCACGTTCAGGTCCGCGATCGTCTCGACCACGAAGTTGCCCGAGCCCGCCGGTTGTTCGCGCCCCGTCAGCCACCGGTAGTACCGGATCGGGGTGCCCGCCGCGTCGATCAGCTCGACCTCCGCCGGCGTCGACGGGTTCGCCCGCAGGCGGGGCGAGGCCTTCGTGAGGTTCACGAACGACTGGTACACCGTGCCCGTCCGCCGGGTCGTCGCGCCGGCCCCGCGCCGCACGTCCGCGGGGATCTCGAACCCCCCGTCGCGCGTCGGCTTGTAGAGCGCCGGCCCGGCCACCCCGTCCACCGGGATCGTGTTCGCGCTGGTGTTCAGCGGGAAGTCCATACCCCCCGCGAGGAACGCCGCCAGGCTCACGGTGCTGTACCGGTTGTCCTGGAGCGGGTTGGCGGGCGTCGGGCCGGCCGTGGGCGTCCGCAGGCGCGCCTGGTCCGTGGGGTCCGTCAGGTCGTAGATCACCAGGCGCCGATCACCCGCGCCGGTCGTGAGCACCTGCGCGGGCGTCGCCCTGTCCTTCACGAGCGCGGGCACGAACCCGAACTCCTCGCGGAACTGCGCCAGCCCCGTGGCGATCCCCGAGATCGCCGCCCGGTCCGCCGCCCCGCGCGCGGAGCGCGTGACCGCCAGCCCGCCCACGATCACCAGCCCCAGCACGATCCCGATCAGCAGGATCGAGATCAGCAACTCCAGCAGCGTGAACGCCCGATGCGCGCGTCCGCGCGACCGTCGTCCCGGCGTGTGCCTCGGTGTGCTCGCCATGCGTCACGCTCCCAACGTTCGGCCCGCGCCGGGCCCATCGCCCGCGCGCGGCCGAGGATTCCCGTCAGATCCCGCCGCCCTGCAGGCTCTCGATCATCGCCACCAGCGGGAGGAACATCGCGACCACGATGACGCCGACGATCCCGCCCAGCACCACCACCATCAGCGGCTCGAGCAGGCTCACCAGCGACGCCACCGCCACGTCCACTTCCTCGTCGTAGTTGTCCGCGACCTTCAGCAGCATCGCGTCCAGTTCGCCCGTCTCCTCGCCCACGTCGATCATGTTCACCACGATCCCGTCGCAGGTCTTGCTCTCGCGCAGCGGGCCGGCAAACCCCTCGCCCTCGCGGATGCTGTCGTACACCCGCTGCAGCGCCTTCTCGAAGACGTAGTTCCCGCTCGTCTCCTTCGTGATCTTGATCGCCTCCAGGATCGGCACGCCCGCCGAGATCAGCGTCCCCAGCGTCCGCGTGAACCGCGCGATCACCGTCTTGCGGATCAGCTTCCCAAACACCGGCGAGTACAGCAGCATCGTGTCCGTCACCGCACGCCCCGGGCCGGCCTTGCGGATCAGTTTCCACAGGATCCACAGCACGATCGGCGCGGGCAGCGCGATGAACACGCCCGGGATCTGCTGCCCCGGGTTCGCCCCGCCGAACCAGCGGCTCACGTAGATCAGCCCGCGCGTCAGCGCCGGCAGCGCCACGCCGAAGTCCCGGAAGATCTCCTCGAACTTCGGGATGATGAAGATCATGATGCCCGTCAGGATCAGGCCCGCGATCGCCACCACCACCACCGGGTACACCATCGCGCCGCGGATCTTCCGCTTCAGACGCTGGCTCTTCTCCATGAACTCCGCGAGACGCTGCAGGATCAGGTCCAGCACGCCGCCGATCTCGCCCGCGTTCACCATCTTCACGTACAGGTGGTCGAACGCCTTGGGGAACTTGCTCATCGATTCCGACAGGCTCGCCCCGCCCTCGACCTCCTCCGCCACGCCGATCAGGATGTTCTTCATCTTGCCGGGCTTCTGCTGGCTCTCGAGGATCTGCAGCGAGCGCAGCAGGGGCAGCCCGGCGTCCTGCAGCGTCGACAACTGACGCGTGAACGCCGTGAGCACCGCGGGGCTCACCCCGCCGAAGCCCATCGACCGCTTCTTCTTGATCTGCACGCCCTCGCCCGTCGCGAGCCCGCCGCCCTTCTTGACGGCCTGCTCGCGGACCGACGTCGGGTAGTACCCCTGCGCCTTGATCCGCTGGATCGCCTCTTCGGTGTTCCCCGCCTCGATGGTGCCCTTCTGGGGCTTGCCCGCCGAGTTCAGCGCCTCGTACATGAACGTCGCCATCGCAGACCTCGCTCCGGTGCCCGACCCGTGCCGCTCCGACACGCGCCGCGCCCGCACATCCCGACTCGCCCGATCAATCCTCTTCCGACAGCGTCTCGCGCACGACCTCGTCGATCGTCGTCATCCCCTCGTAGATCGCCAGCAGCCCGCACTCCCGCAGCGAACGCATCCCGCGCTTCCGCGCGTGCGCCCGCAGGATCGTCGTGTTCGCCTGCTTCATCACCAGCTCACGCATCTCGTCGTCCATCACCATGATCTCGAACAACGCCATCCGACCGCGATACCCCGAGTTGTTGCAGTGGTCGCACCCGCGACCCCGCGCGAACTTCTTCCCCACCACCTTGTCCGGCGTGAGGTTCAGTTCCATCAACTCCTCCTCCTTCGGGACGTACTGCTCCTTGCAGTGCTTGCAGATCGTCCGCACCAGGCGCTGCGCCACGATCCCCTCGATCGTCGCCGTCAGGAGGAACGGCTCCATCCCCAGGTCCACCAGACGGATGATCGAACTCGGCGCGTCGTTCGTGTGCAGCGTGCTCATCACCAGGTGCCCCGTCAGCGACGCCTGCACCGCGATCTGCGCCGTCTCCAGGTCGCGGATCTCGCCCACCAGGATCACGTCCGGGTCCTGACGCAGGAACGACCGCAACGCCTTCGCGAACGTCAGCCCCGCGTCCGTGTTCACCTGGCACTGGCACAGCCCGTCGATGTCGTACTCGACCGGGTCCTCCACCGTCAGGATCTTCGTCTCGATGTCGTTCAACTTCGCCAACGCCGCGTACAGCGTCGTCGTCTTCCCCGAGCCCGTCGGCCCCGTCACCACCACGATCCCGTTCGGGCGGTTGATCAACTTCAGGAACACGTCGTAGTCGTCCGGACGCAGCCCGATCCGCTCCAGCGCCAACTCCACGTTGCTCCGGTCCAGCACACGCATCACGCACGACTCGCCGTGGATCGTCGGCAACACCGCGATACGCAGGTCCACCGGCTTCCCGCCCACCGTCAGCTCGATCCGCCCGTCCTGCGGCAGACGACGCTCCGCGATGTCCAGGTTCGCCATCACCTTGATGCGGCTCGTGATCGCCGGGCCCAGCTGCTTCGGCGGGGGGACCATCTCGTACAGCACCCCGTCGATCCGGTAGCGCATCTTGAACTCGTGCTCGAACGGCTCGAAGTGAATGTCGCTCGCCCGGTCCTTGATCGCCTGCATCAGCACCAGGTTCAGCAGTTTGATCACCTGGTTGTCGTTCGCCGCCTGCGTCAGCGCGTCCAGGTCGATCGACTGGTCGCTCTTCCCGCTCAGCCCCTCGAACTTCTTGTCCGCCGCCAGCGACGACACCACGTCCGTCACCGACTCCACCTTCGAGAAATGCTTCTTGATCAGCGTGTCCACCAGGTCCGCGTCCGCCACCGCCGCGTCCACCGTGAACCCCATCAGCATCCGCAGATCGTCCACCGCCCGGAAGTTGTCCGGGCTCTTCATCGCGATCCGCACACGCTTGCTCGTCGAGTTGTACTCGACCGGGATCACCTCGTACATCCGGATCGTGTCCGCCGGCAAAACCTCCTTCAAGGCGTCCGACGGCGACCACCCGGCCAGGTCCACGTACGCCATCCCCGCCTGACCCGCCACCGCCTCGGCCACATCCCGCTTCGAACAATACCCTAACTCGATCAGGATCTGCCCGATCAACTGCTTGCGGGTCTTCTGCACCGCCAGCGCCTCGTGCACCTGCTCACGCGTGGCCTTGCCCATCTTCGTGAGCACGCGCCCGAGTTTCCGGCCCTTCAGTTCAGCGGGATCGATCGACATGGCTGCCATTGACCTCCGATCGATCGCAACCCCCACGCACCCCGCGCACGCCGACGACACGACACGGCACACGCCTGTGTCATGTCGATTCGACCAGCATATCGGGCCGGTTCGATCGATCCAAGCGGATTTTACGTTTCAAAACGTTGACTCAACCGTTCTTTGCCGCACCAGAGTCCCCGGACTTCGGATCATCATCCTCTTCGTCCCACTCCATCCGACCCACGGTTCTCCCGAGTCGGTGGATCCGAGCAGTCAACTCAGCCGGGTTTTTGCTCACGTCGATCATTTCCTCGGGGGAGATCATCCCGCGGGTGTACAGCGACCAGAGGTGGTCGTCCAGCAACTGCATCCCGTACTTCTTCCCGGTCTGGATGGCCGAGTCGATGCGGAAGGTCTTGGCCTCGCGGATCAGGTTCGAGATGGCCGGGGTTACCACCAGGAACTCGTACGCCGCCACCATGCCCGTGGTGTCCACCCGGGTCAGCAGCGCCTGGCTGAGGATGCACAGCAGGGCGGTGGACAACTGGACGCGGATCTGGTTCTGTTGGGTGACGGGGAAGGCGTCGACGACGCGGTCGATGGTCTTGGCGGCCCCGGTGGTGTGCAGGGTGGCGAAGACCAGGTGGCCCGTCTCGGCCGCCCGCACCGCCGACTCGATCGTCTCCAGGTCGCGCATTTCGCCGACCAGGATCACGTCGGGGTCCTGGCGGAGCGACCGGCGGAGGGCCTCGGCGAAGGAGGGCACGTCGTTGCCCACCTCGCGCTGGTTCACGATCGACTTCTTGTGGTTGTGGTAGTACTCGATGGGGTCTTCCATCGTGACGATGTGCCGGTCCATGTTCGTGTTGATGTAGTCGATCATCGTCGCCAGGGTCGTGGTCTTGCCCGAGCCCGTCGGCCCGGTCACCAGGAACATTCCGCGGGGGCGCCGGATCAGTTCGCGGCAGACGTCGGGCAGGCCGATCTGCTCGAAGGTCAGCAGCCGGCTGGGGATCTGGCGGCAGACGATCGCCAGGTCGCCGCGCTGGCGGAAGACCGACACGCGGAAGCGGGCCGCGTCGCCGTACGCGAAGCCGAAGTCCGTCCCCCCCTCTTCCTGCAGCTCCTGCTGGTTGCGCTCGGGCGTGATCGCCTTCATGAGCGACACCATGTCGTCGGACTCCAGCATCTTGGTCTGCAGCGACCGCAGACTCCCGTGCAGGCGGAGCGTCGGCTGGCGGCCGACGGTCAGGTGGAGGTCCGACGCCCCCAGTTTCACCACGGTGTCGAGCAGTCGGTCAATCTGCATCGTGGACATGCGTGCAATGCTCCGGCAAGTGCGTCACGAGCGACGCGGTTCAGGTCTCAACTCCACACACCCTCTGCCACTCCCAACTCCCGATCCACCCCCACCCCCCGCGTCCATGCTCACTTCTTCACGCTCTCCATGTCGACCTGCGTCGAGCGCGCGATCTCGTCGGGCGTGGTCGTGCCCTTGAGCACCTTGATCTTCCCGTCCTCGACGAGCGCGCGCATCCCGTTGGCGATCGCCGCCCGCCGGATGTCCGAGATCGGCGCCAGGTTGAACGCCAGTTCGCGCAGCTGCGTGTTCATCACCATCATCTCGAAGATGGCCTGGCGCCCGCGGTAGCCCGTGGCGTTGCAGTTCGTGCAGCCGACGTTCCGCAGCACCTTCCCCTCGGCCTCCTCGGGGGTGATGCCCGTGAGCGACAGGTACTTGTGGTCCAGTTCGTCCGGCGTCGCCACGCGCTTGCACTCCTTGCACAGCACGCGGATCAGTCGCTGGGCCATCACCGCCTGGATCGACGACGCCACGAGGAACGGCTTGACGCCCATGTCGATCAGACGCGTGATGGCGCTGGGCGCGTCGTTGGTGTGCAGCGTGCTGAAGACCAGGTGCCCGGTGAGGGCGGCCTGGATGGCGATCTCGGCCACCTCTTTATCGCGGATTTCGCCCACCAGGATGATGTTCGGCGCCTGGCGGAGCATCGACCGCAGGATCGCCGTGAACGTGAGCCCGATGTGCTCGCGCACCTGGCACTGGTTGATCCCCTCGAAGTTGTACTCGACGGGGTCCTCGGCGGTGATGATCTTCTTGTCCGGGCGGTTCAGCACGTCGAGCGCCGAGTACAGCGTCGTGGTCTTGCCCGAGCCGGTCGGGCCCGTCACCAGGAAGATCCCGTTCGGACGCCGGATGATGCGGTTGAAGATCGCCAGGTTGTCGGGCTCGAAGCCCAGGTTCACCAGGCCGATGCGGACGCTGTCGGGGCGCAGAATACGCAGCACGATCGACTCGCCGTGGTACGCCGGGCACGACGACACGCGGAAGTCGATGCTCGTCTCGTCCACCGCCAGTTTGATGCGTCCGTCCTGCGGGACGCGCTTCTCGGCGATGTTCACCCCCGCCATCAGTTTGAAGCGTGAGAGCAGCGCGTTCTGCATGCGCTTGGGCAGGTTGTCGCGCTCGATGCACACCCCGTCGATGCGGTAGCGCAGGCGCACGCGGTCGCCCATCGGCTCGACGTGAATATCGCTCGCCCGCGAACGCACCGCCTCGGCGATGATGCGGTTGCACAACTTGACGATCGGCGCCTCTTCGTCCGTGACGTCGATCGACTTGTCCATCGACCGGTCGACGGACTTGTCCACCGACTTGTCGATCGACTCGGTGACGAGGCTCTCGGTGGCGCCGAACTTCCGGGCCGTCCCCGCCGACGCCGCCTCCAGGTACTTGCGGATCTGCCCGCGGCTCGTCAACTTCAGGTCGAGTTCCACGTTCAGGCGGAACCGCAGCAGGTCGAACAACTCCAGGTGCATCGGGTCATGGATCAGCAACTGCATCCGGTTGCCGGTCTTGCCCAGCGGGAGCACCTGGTGCTTCTTGATCAGGTCGTCGGGGATCAACTTGAGGTCGATCCGGTCCGCCACCCCGTTGGCCCCCAGGTCCACGTACTCCATCCCGAACTGGTTGGCCAGCGCCTTGGCGACCTGATCCTCCTTCACCGCGCCCATCTCGACCAGCGCCTCGCCCATCCGCTTGCCGGCGCCCTTCGCGACCGTGGCGGCCTTGTCCGCCTGGTCCTGGGTCACGACGCCCCACCCCACCAGGATCTCCCCGAGTCGTTTTCTTGATCGAGCCATACTTGCCTTTTCACCCGCTGACGGGAGATCACCCGCGGCCCAGGCCGCGGTTCGGTGCGGACGCACAAACACCATCCGTCCCGCACAGCGCCGCACCTCGCGCACGACGCCCGCCCGGAACGACCCCGCCGGCTCGATGGGACGGCGAGCGGGATCGATACTGTACCCGATCGGCGTACCATGCACCCAGGCACGCCCTCCGGTTCAGGTTCCATGTAGACCACCCCGCCCGCCCGGGGGTATTCCCCTCCGCCCACCCCCACCCCATCCACCACCCCATCCTCAACGCCGATCCGGACCCTCCCCACATGGCCTCTGTGCAGCCGAACCACCCGCGACGCATGCTCATCACCGCGGGGCCCACCCACGAACCCATCGACGCCGTCCGCTTCATCGGAAACCGCTCCTCCGGGCGCATGGGCGTTGCCCTCGCCGGCGAGGCCGCCCGGCGCGGGTGGTCGGTCACGCTGCTGCTCGGCCCGGGCACGGTCACCCCGCACGATACCGGGGCCGAAGTCATCCGGTTCCGCACGTGCGAGGACCTCCGCACGCTCCTCCGCAACCATGCCCCGAACGCCGACGTCCTCGTCATGGCCGCCGCCGTCGCCGATTTCCGTCCCAAGGTCGACCCCGCCCAGTTCACGGGCAAGTTCCGGCGCACCGACCAGGCCCTGTCTCTCACCCTCGAGCCCACCCCCGACCTCCTCGCCGAGGTCGCCGCCAACCGGCGTCCGGGCCAGACCCTGATCGGCTTCGCCCTCGAACCCCGCGAGGACCTGCTCGCATCCGCCGCCGCCAAACTGCAGCGCAAGCGCGTCGACATGGTCGTCGCGAACCCGCTCGAAACCATGGACAGCGACCAGATCGAAGCCATCGTCCTGCACGCCGATCGTTCCGAAGACCGCACCCCCGGGCGCATGCCCAAGACCGACTTCGCCCCCTGGCTCCTGGGCATCATCGAAGGACGCGTGACGCCGTGAAGAACAACGCCCCGCGTCCGAACCGTCCCGGCAAAGGCGGCCCGCACCGCGCCGGTCCCGCCCCACGCCGCCCCCAGGGCGCGCCGCCCATGCGCCCCCGCCCGCCCGGCGCTCCCGGCCCCGCCCGCACCGGACCTGTCCGTACCGGGCCTGTCCGTACCGGGCCTGTCCGCACCGCCGGACCGGTGCGCGCCCCCAAGCCCCGTACGACGTTCGCGCCGCCCGCGCCCCGCCCGGGCTGGGACGACCAACCCGCGCCCCTCGCCGACACGCCCCACGCCGGCGCCGACGCCGTCACCGCTCGTGAAACCTGGCTCAAAGGCGGCATCCGCATCGTCCACGAGGACGACGACGTCATCGTTGTCGACAAGCCCGCCGGACTGCCCACCGTGACCCCGCCCGGCCAGAAGGCCGCCAACGTCTTCGACGAGATCAAGGGGCACGTCCGCGACAAGGTCCGCCGGCGGGGCACGCGCGTGTGGGTCATCCATCGTCTGGACAAGGAGGCCTCGGGCCTGCTCGTCTTCACCAAGACCGAACGCGCCTTCCGCTGGCTGAAGGAAGAGTTCCGCGCCCGGCGCGTCCACCGCCTCTACAGCGTCGTCGTCTCCGGCGAGTTCGCCTCGCCCACCCCCGACTCCCCGGCCTCGGGCACCATCCAATCCTTCCTCTACGAAGACGGCGGCGGGCGCGTCCGCTCCGTCCCCAGCCCCATGCACGTGCCCCGCGGCGCGCTCGGCGCCGAGGGTGAAGAGGCCGACCCCGCCAAACTCGCCGTCACCCACTGGCAGGTCGTCCGCGCCGGCTCCGGACGCACGGCCCTGCGCGTCCGCCTCGAAACCGGGCGCAAGCACCAGATCCGCGCCCACCTCGCCTCCATCAACCACCCCATCGTCGGCGACCGGCGCTACGGCTCCACCGAAGACCCCCTCACCCGCGTCTGCCTCCACGCCTACGAACTCGGCTTCCCCCACCCCTCCAACGGGCAGAGCGTCCGCTTCCTCAGCCCCACGCCGGGATCCTTCTTCGGGCTCGTCGGGTCCGACGCGCCCCGCGTCCGCCCCGCCCCGACCGACACACCCCCCGAACCCGCCGCAGATTCCGCAGGCGTATCCGCCGCCAGCGCTCCCGCGCCCACGCCGCGCACCACCGACACCGACTCGTGGGACCACGTCGCCGGCTGGTACGACGACCTCGTCGGCACCCGCGGCAGCGACCACCACCGCGAGGTCATCATCCCCGGCACGCTCCGCCTGCTGTCGCCCCAGCCCGGCGCACGCGTCCTCGACGTCGCCTGCGGGCAGGGCATCCTGTGCCGCGCGCTCGCCGACCTCGGCGCCCACGCCGTCGGCGTCGACGCCTCCCCGCGCCTCATCGAATCCGCCCGGCGCCAGGGCGGCCCAGCCCACGACGCCCCCGAGTACTTCGTCGGCGACGCCCGCGCCCTCCCCGACGCCCTCCCCGCGGACTTCGACGCCGCGTGCTCCGTCATGGCGCTGATGAACATCGACCCCCTTGCGCCGGTCGCCGAGGGCATCGCCTCGCACCTCCGCCCCGGGGGCGTGTTCGTCGCGGTCATCCTGCACCCCGCCTTCCGCGCCCCGGGCCAGACCAGTTGGGGCTGGGACGAACCCCGCACCCTCACGCCCACCCCGCGCGCCCGCCCCGGCAAGCCACCCGCCAGACCCGCGCTGATGCCCACCCCCGTGCACCAGTACCGGCGCGTCGACGGGTACCTCTCGCCCGGGCAACGCCCCATCGTGATGAACCCCGGCGCCGCCGCCCACGGCGCGCCGGCCATCACCACCATGACCTATCACCGCCCCATCCAGTCCTATGTCCGCGCCTTCGCCGACGCGGGCCTGCTCGTCCAGGCGATCGAAGAGTGGCCCAGCCTCCGCGTGAGCGGGCCCGGCCCACGGGCGGCCGAGGAAAACCGCGCCCGTCGTGAGATACCGTTGTTCCTGGCCATCAAGTGCGTGCGGGTGAAAGCGAGCGCCGGTGCCGCCCCCTGAACCAGCCAACCCCCAGCCCTCCCCCATCCCGCAGCCCCTCGCCCAGCCGCACGCCGCCCTGCACGCGATCATCGCCGCCCTCCGCGACGCGGCCCGCGCCGACGCCGCCCTCCGCGCCGACCTTGCCACCCTCCTGCGCGAAGTCCTCGCCGACGCGCCCGCCACCACCACGCCGATCACTCCCACGCCCGTCGAACCGACGCCCGAGCCGCCCTCGCCTCCCACGATCGCGGGCGTGCCCCAGCCCATCCGCGGCCCGCGCGTCATCCACGAACTCAAACTCGGCGACAGCGTCGCCGAGATCGTGCAGCACGGCGACACGCTCGAACGCGTCACGCCCATCGATCCGCCCGCGTCGCGCGCTGCGCCCGACGAGCCCCCCGCCGTCACCATCCCCAAGCCCGGGCGCGACGCGGTCCGCGTTGATCTCGCGAAGGTCGAGCAGCGCGCCCGCCTGAAGCACGACGCCTGCCTCCGCGCCGCCGCGGGAGAGCCGACCGCCGACCTGCTCGACCAACTCCGCGCCCTCCGCCTGTCCGACGAGTTCGACCACGGGCTGTGGATGTGCACCTGGCTGAACGCCGACGAGCGCGCCCGCGCCGCCCAGGCCGCCCCGTGCTACGCCGCCCTCGCCGCGGCTGCCGCCCTGGCGCGCTTCCTGGAATCGCACGATCAACTCAAACCCGACAACGGGCTCGAGCACGCCTTCGCGCTCATCGCGCAGGCGCAGTCCGCCATCCGCAACTTCGTGGACGAGTCTCGGAACGAGTCCGACGCCGACCAGTTCGCGCTCTTCCGCTGGCTCCGCCACCAGACAGGCGAAGCCTGCTGCCGCGTCCTCATCCATCGCCACATGCGCCGCGACGACATCGCCCCGCCCGCCGAGGCCCCGCGCGTCGCCGCCGATCTCGCGCATGAACTCGACGCGTGGAAGGAGCGCATCGTTCTCCCCCGGCGCGTCCGCAAACTCACCAACAAGATCAAGTACGAGCGGGGTCAGGCCGACCGCGCCTCCGACCCCGCCGAGACGATCGCCCACTGGCGCACGATCGACGCCGTCGTCACCGAACTCCGCGACCTCGGCGTGCGCACCCGCGACATCGCCGCCCACCTCGTCGACGCCTTCCCGCCCGACGGCTTCGCGCCCTCCCCATCGCTCGCCGAGACGCTCGACTACCAGCGCCGGCGCGACGCGCGCGACGACGACCAGGACGACCGGCGCACCTGGTCCGACGAGGTGCCCCGGGCACGCGAACTCCTCGCCGGCGCACGCCTCCTCGTGCTCTGCGGCAACCCCAACGCCCCGATGCGCGACGCGTACATCGAGGCCTTCGGTCTCGCAGCGTGCGAGTGGCCCGAGATCAAGGACCACAAGTTCCCGATCTCGCGCGTCGAGGGCGCGATCCGCGCGGGCACGCACGACGTGGTCCTCCTCGCCTCGGGCTACACCAACCACCACCACGGGGAGGTCGCCGACGTCTGCCGCCAGGCCGGGGCACGCCTCATCCGACTCCCCGCCGAACGCGGGTACAGCGTCAACCAGGTCGCCCACGCCGCCCTGGAGCAACTCGGCCCGCGGGCCGCCCGTGCGTAGAGTTCACCCGCCTTGCGGGCGTAACTCAGTGGTAGAGTGACAGCCTTCCAAGCTGTACGTCGGGGGTTCGAATCCCCTCGCCCGCTTTCGTTGATCCTCGCCGCAGGATCTCCCTGCAATCCGGCGCGGTTTCCGCAGGTTCAGCGTCCATTTTTGACGGTTCGTCGTACACTTGACCGGTCGAGTTCGACGAGCGTCATGAAAAGGTTTTCGGACCATCTCCGCCCCGCGCCAAGCCCTCGGCGCGCGCTACGCCAGCGCTGGCCGGGGGCGCTCGCCGCCACGCTCCTCGCGTGCGCACACGTCGGCGTCTGCCCTGCCCAGCCGGTCTTCACGCCCCTGCCGATCCCCGGGAGCAGCGACACCGCCGCGGTCGGCGCGGCCTCACTCGCCGGCACCATCGCGCTCGCCGACACCTTCGCCGACCGCATCGAGATCCTCGACGCCCGCGCCACGCCCCTCCGCACCATCACCCGCGCCGAACTCCTCGCGCTCTTGCCCTGGATGTCCCTCGACCCAGGCCCGGACGGCCCCAGCGCCGTCGCCGTCAGCGCGTCGGGAAAGCAGGTCTTCGTTCTCGTCCACGACGACACCCTTCCCCCCGACGGGCTGGGCAGCGACGCCATCGTCCGCTACGACCTCGCGAGCGACACGCTCTCGCTCTTCGCCCGCGCGGACCTGTTCGATCGCGGCGACCAGTGGCCCCACCTCGCCGCGGCCCACCACCGCGGGCTGCTCTTCGCGGGCGCCGCCTCGGGGCACATCCGCGTCTACGTCGCCAGCGCCGCCGCACTCACCGGATCGCTCCTCGCGACGTGGACGCTCCCGGTGGGCGGGCCCATCCGGGGCATCGCCATCGATCGCGCGACCGGCACCATCTTCGCGGCCAGCGCCAACGCCATCTTCCGGGCTGCCATCCCGCCGAACCTCGGGACCGCGCCGACATGGTCGCTCCTCGCCGGCGGGCCCGACATCCGCGGGCTCGCGTGGGGCGAGACCTACGCCGGGAGCGCCGCCCGCGGGCTCTACATCCTCACCGGCGACGGCGCGGGCGGCTCGCGGATCGACCGCATCGGCACGACGCTCGCCTACTCGCCCACGCCCGTGTCGCCGAGCCCCTACGCGGCCGACGCGGGCGCCCTCTGGCACAGCATCGCCGCCTCGGGCGACGGGCGGCTCGTCCTCGGGCTCGCGGAGAACGCCGCGCTCGTCTCCGACTCGTCCGACCCCTGGCTCTCGTTCGACGCCTGGATGCGCGACGAACTCGCGCAGCAGGTGGCCTTCGCGCGCGGGCTCATCGCGCCCGACGGTGAGCCCTCGGGCTGGGTGATCGACGCCGACACCACGCCCGGCGTCGCGCGCTTCCACCCGGCGACGCCCGACGCCGCCGCCTGGGCGGTACTGCTGCTCCTCGCGGGCGACGCCGCGCTCAACGACCCCGACGCGCAGGCCGACGTCCGCCGGATTCTGTCGCGGTACGCCGGGCTCGCCGGCGTCGGGCCCTCGCGCACGAGCGACGGCATCTTCCGTCACTGGATCGACCCCGCCACCGGCGGCGCGAAACCCGGGTGGGACCCCGAGTTCGCGACGATGAGCACGATGAAGATCGTGGCGGCGGCGGCGCGGGCCGCGGCGTACTACCCGGATGATCCGCACATCGTCCTCGCCGCCCAGCGCATCATCTTCCGCGTCCGCAACTGGGACGCGTACATCCAGGGCGGCTCCTACGCCATGTTCCTGAAGGGGTGGCCCGGGGGCGGCGCCGACTCCGCCAGCGCGCTCGGGGCCTATCACGAGGGGCTCCTGTTCGTCGATCAGGCCGCAGTCTTCGGCGGGCCCACCTCGCTCATCGCCCGCGCCGCCTGGCTCGATCGCGCCCGATGGCCGATCGGCGTCCACCTCCCAGGGTTCCCCATCACCGGCAACGCGTGGGGCGGCTTCCAGAGCGCGTTCACCAGCATCTACCCTGCGCTCCTCGTCCGCGACTACCGCGACAACCCGTCCTGGCGCACGCAGATCGCGAACATCCGCTGGTCCAGCGCCGCCTGGACCGACAACGCCGCGCCACGACTCATGACCGTCTTCTCCGCCGGCACCACCCGCGCCGACTGGGGCGGGTACAACGCCGATTCCTTCTCCCACCACCCGGGCGATGTCACCACGCTCCCCGCGCTCCTCGGGCTCGCCGCGCTGGGCGACGCCACGCCCGCGGCCCAGGCGTACCACGCGTATCGCGTGGGCGCCCGCCAGACCTTCCGCTCCGGCGCCTCGATCCTCTACCGCCGGTCCGATGTCGACCCGGGATACCAGCCCAACAGCGCGGGCCTGCCCGACGTGGCCATGGGCGGGCTCGCGCTCGCGGGCCTCATCGAGCCCGGGTTCATCGAGCACGTGCTGGCACGCCCGTACTCCACCGTCGAGATGTGCCCGGTCGACCGCACCGCCGACGGCGTGATCACCATCGACGACCTCTACGCGCAGCACGCCCTCCCGACCGACCTCAACGCTGACGGCGTCGTCGACGCACGCGACGCCGCCGCCCTCATCAACTGGCTGCGCCGCAACGAACGCGACGCGCTCACCACGCAGGAGTGACGCTTGGCACGACCAACGCAAACGCCCCGGCGGGGTGCCGGGGCGTCGGTGCGAAGCGATGCGAGGGTGAGGGGAGGGAGAGTCCCTCGCGTGCGCTCCGCCGATTACGGGCAGGGCGCGCCGGCGACGACCTGCGACAGCGCGTCGATGTCGTCCTGGTCGACGTTCCCGTCGCCGTTGAAGTCGGGGTCCACCGCCGAGCAGGCCGGGTCGCCCGCGACCACCTGCGCCAGGCAGGCGATGTCGTCCTGATCGACGTTGCCGTCCTGGTTGAAGTCAGGATCGCAGGTCGGCCCGACGGGCAGCTGCGTATACACGATGTCGTCCCAGTAGATCGTGCCCGAGCCCGGGGTCTGCCCGGGGTCCGCCGTGTAGTTGAACCTCCCGATGGTGATCTTCACCCGCCCGGGCAGCGGGCTGGAGGGCACGCACGCGCAGCCGCAGTCGGGGCGGGCGCCGGTGTTGCACTCGTACTCGTGGATGATCTCGTCGCGCGTGAAGACGACGACGTAGGGCACCCACTGCCCGTTCGTGTGCCCCTGGATCCCGCCCGGCCCCTCGTTGAGGTCGAGCGTGGCGACGTCCTGGTTGAGCGTCTTGATGTTGAGCTTGATACCCGCGAGATCGTTCACGATCGGGTCGTTCGCGGGGATCATGTACCACCCGGTCACCACGACGTCCCCGCCGTTGATGTCCCAGACAGGGTCGAAGAACGGCGCGGTGGGGCAGGGCGAGGGCTGGAGCGCGCACGTGATGTTGCACGTCTGGCACTCGGGGCGGCACGCGCAGAAGTTCACCGTGTCCGTCGTCACGCCGTAGAACCCGATGCCGGTCGTGCCGATGGAGACCACGGACTGGCCGCTGAGCGGCGTGAGCGCGCCCGGCGTGCCGACGGGGAACAGTTCGGGCGTCTGTCCATCACCGACCCAGCGACGACGGGCGAGGGTGCTGTTGCCGGGGCTGGCCCAGCCCTCGGCGAACGGGCCGTTGTTGCAGATGCCGCAGGCGTGCTCGAACCCCGGGTTGCGGAGTTCGGACGTCTGGGCGAGTGCGGCGGACGCCAGGGCGAGCCCGGCACACACGGCGATGGCGTACTTCATGAAACCCTCCGGGGAACAGATGTCTGTGGCACGATCGATGATGACGCGGGGCGCGGCGCCGGCGCGGGACGGCGGAACCGAAAACGTTTTCAACCTACCCCGAGCCTTCCTCCCCGTCAAGCCAATTTCAACCCAGTCCGAGAACTTCCCCCTTCACGCCCTCAGTCCTTCAGACCTGTCGACGCGATCCCCCCCACCAGCGTCCGCTGCGTCAGCACGAACAGAAGAAGAACGGGCGCCACCACCAGCGTGCTCGCCGCCATCAGCAGGTTCCACGGGGTGTTCCCCGCCTGCCCCTGGTACAACTGCAAGCCCAGCGCCAGCGTGAACTGGTCCCGATCCGTCAGGAAGATCAGCGGGCCCACAAAGTCGTTCCACACGTAGATGAAGTGGAACAGCGCCACCACCGCCAGCGCCGGGCGGCTCAACGGCAGGATGATCGTCCAGAAGATCCGCCAGTGCGAGCACCCGTCGATCCGGGCCGCCTCGTCCAGCTCACGCGGCAGCCCCATGTAGAACTGGCGCAGCAGGAAGATATTGAACGCCCCGCCGAACCACGCGGGGATCCACAGGGGCTTGAGCGAGCCGATCATCCGCAGGCTTTCGAAGCGCGGGAGCACGCCCGCGTACTCCATCGTCCGGTCGATCCCGCGGAACACGACGTACAGCGGCGCCATGATCACCGGGAACGGGATCATCATCGTCGCGAGGACCAGCGCCATCACCACGCCCCGCCCGCGCCACCGCACCCGCGACAGGCCGTACGCCACCGCCGCGCTGCTGAACGTCATCCCGAAGACCGAGAGCACCGCGACGATCAGCGTGTTCCGCAGGTACAGCGGGAACTCGACCGCCCGATCGTTCCACACGCGGGCGTAGTTCTCCCGCGCGACCGCCGCCAGCGACGAGGGCGGCTCGGGCAGCAGCGTGATCCGCTGCGACGCCGCCTGCGATTCGGGCTTCACCGACGTCGCCACCATCCACACCAGCGGCATCACGAACGCCAGCGCGATGCTCGCCAAGAGCATGTACAGCAGCGTGCGGGTGATCGGTGATCGCGGGCCGGCGTTCATCATCGGTCAGCCCCCCCGGTAAAAGACCAGCCGCCGCCCGCCCAGGAACATCAGCGCCGTCAACGCGAGGATGACCAGCAGTTGCAGCCAGGCCATCGCGCAGGCGTAGCCCATCTGCCCGTAGACGAACGCGTTCTCGTAGAGGTACATCGTGTAGAAGTGCCCCGCGGGGTTCTGCCCGTCGGGCCGCCGGAACATCACGTAGGGCACCGCGAAGACCTGCACCGTGTTGATGAGCATCACGATGACGTTGAAGAGGATCGCCGGCGAGATCATCGGCAGCGTGATGTGGAAGAACCGGCGCAGGGGCGACATGCCGTCGAGCGTCGCCGCCTCGTACAACTGCCTCGGCACCTCGTGGATCGCCGCGATGTAGATCACCACCGACTGCCCCACGCTCCACAGGCTCATCACCACCAGGCTCGGCAGCACCCACCCGGGGTCCACCAGCCACGTCGGCCCGCGGACGCCCACCAGCGCGAGCAGCCGGTTGATCAGCCCGTACTCCCCGTTGAACAGCCACATCCACACCATCGCCGACGCCACCAGCGGCACCAGCGTCGGCACGAACACGCACGCCTGGAACACCCGCGCAAGCCGCATCCGCACGCTCAGCAACGCCGCGAGCGCAATGCCGAGCAGCGTGCACGCGGGGATCGAGATCGCGCTGTAGATCGCGGTGTTCCGCACGACCCGCGCGAACGTCGGGTCGTCGGCCATCCGCGTGTAGTTGCTCGCGCCCGTCCAGATCGGCTCCTCGATCAGCGGGTAATCCGTGAAGGAGTACCACAGGCTCAGCGCCATCGGCAAAAACATGAACAGCGACGCGCCGAACAGCCACGGGCTGGTCCACGCCAGCCCCGTGAGCATCGCGCGCCGTTCACGCCGCCCGCCGTCGCGGCGCCTCACGCCGCACCCCCGCGCCGCCGGCGCTCCTCGGCGGCCCGATCAATGAACCCCTGCGTCCGCCGCTCCAGCGCGGGCAGCGCCTCCGCGGGCGACACCTCCAGCCGCCACAGCCGCTGCACCATCGTGTCCACCTCGTCCTTGAACTGCTGCCACACCCGCGTCTGCGGCGGGACAAACGCCCGCGAACTCCTCAGGATGTCCTCGTGCACGCGGATCCCGCGGTTCGTGTGGCGCGCCGCAAACTCCGCGCTCGTCACGCCCAGCGGGCTGGGCTTGCAGTGCGCCGCCGCGAGCAGTTCGGTCATGTCCTGACGCTGCGTCCACGCGACGAACTCCATGCTCGCCTCGGGGTTCCGAGCCCCGCGCGGAATGACCAGCACGTCGGTATCGATCAGCCCCACCGGAGCCGCCGGGGCGTGCAGGCCCGATGTCACCGGGAACGGCGCCACGCCGTAATCCATGTCGGGCCTGAACGCCTCGACCAGGTTCGCGAGCCACGGCCCCTGAATGATCATCGCCACCTTGCCCGTCAGGAACGGGTTCTCAGGCGTGAAGTAGTTCCCGAACGACTCTCTGAACGCCTTGCACCGCGCGGGCCCCAGGTCGCGCGCGTACGTCTGCATCCACGCCATCGCCGCGTGATTCTCCGCCGAATCAATCCGCGAGCGGTCGGACCGCGCGTCGTAGATGGTCCCGCCGAAGTGGTACGCCCACAGCCAGCTCCACCAGCCCGGCTCGGGGTGAAAGAAGCCCACGCGTTCCAGCGCGCCGCCCTCGCGGACCTTCACCAGCCGCCGGTGCGCATCGTCGAGTTCCGCGATCGTCGTAGGCGGACGCTCAGGATCGAGCCCCACCTCGCGGAACGCGGCCTTGTCGTAGTACAGCGCGACCGAGCCCGCCGTGTTCACGCTCGCCCACCACCCGCCCCGGTGCTGCATCACCTGGCGCACCCCCGGCGCGTACCGGTCGAGCGACAGCCCGAACGCCGGCGCCAGCTCGTCGAACGACAGCAGCGCGTTGCTCTCGGCATACGGCGGCACGTTGTACGCGTACAGCCCGATCAGGTCCGGGGGCGCGCCCCCCGCGATGGCGACGAGCGACTTCTGCCCGATGTCCGCCGTCACGAGGTACCGCACGAAGATCCGCGACTGCGACTCGTTGAAGGCGTCGACCACCCGCATCATCGCGTCGCCTTCGTGCCGCGTCCACTTCTCCCAGTAGTCCAGCACGATCCGCCCGCGCGCGTCCGCCCGACGCCCCCGCGGGCCCAGCACCAGGAACCCCGCCCCAGCCGCGGCCAGGAGCCCCATCGCGCCCCGACGCGTCATCTCGCCTGCGCGGGTCATGCGTCGGCTACTTCTTCTCTTGCTGCTTCGCCGCGTCGAGGATCCTCGCGGCGTCCTCCGGGGAGATCTCCGGCCGCGGCGCGACCGACGGCCTCTTGGCCGACTTCTCCGCCGCCGCGCTCCGAATGCTCGCCTTCTCCTCGTTGATCCGCGCGATCATCGTCTCCCACTCGTCCTTGCTGAACAGAAACCCCGTCGGCTTCCCCGTCTTCGGGTTGATGATCCCCTCGCCCGGGTTCAGCTGCGCGCCCCGCCGCCGGAGTTCCTTGTCCAGTTGCCCGCGGGTCATCTCGATCTCGTCCTCGGTGTCCGTGAAGCGGATCGTCACCGTCTCGCGCATCCGCTCGGGGCTGTACGGGTCCGTCCCGCCCTGCCCACGCTGATAGATCACCACGCTGGCCGCGAGGATGAGCGCCGCGAGCACCCACCCGAGCCAGGGCGAGCCGTTCATCAGTTCGCGGATTCTCGTCAGCATGCCGCCTCCTGTTCACCCGGGTCGGTCAGCGATAGTACAGGTGCCCCCAGTTGTAGAACGGCGCGGGCGCCCCCGCCGGGTCCGTCGCCTCCTGATACTGCACGTAGTCCATGAGCTTGATCGAGTTGTCGCCGAACAGCAGGTTGTTCTTCCCCGCGTTCGACGTCCCGCTGTTCCCCTTCGCCGCGTGCCGCGGATACTCGTCCAGCGCGTCCATCGCCCACACCACCCACTGCGGGTTCCGGATCAGCCGCAGTTTCTGCGACGAGACACCGTACGGATACTGGAACGCCCCGCTCGCCTGGCTCTGGCTCGGCGGCGCCCACGAGTCGTTGAACCAGTACTCCGTGTACGTCTCCACCGGCGCACTCGGGTCCAGCAGCGGCAGCGTGAAGATCCGCAGCCCCGACTGCAAATACGCGATGTTCGCCGGGTCGCGCACGCTCGACCGCCCCCGCGCGCCCGGGCAGTCGAACGGCTTGTTCCCCCCGTACGACATGTAAGGCTGCAGCGTCTCGACCACGCCCACGTGATAGAAGAACTGCGGGAAGGGCCCCGAGAACAGGTTCAGAAACTGCGGGTCCTTCTGATCGTCCAGGTACCCCTGGATCGCGATCCCGATCTGCCGCAGGTTGCTCTGGCAGACCACCGTCCACGCCGTCCGCCGCGCGTTCCCCAGCGACGGCAACAAAATACTGATCAGCAGCCCGATGATCGAGATCACGACCAGCAGCTCGATCAGCGTGAACGCCCTTCCACGTGAGAACCCGACGCGACGCGTGTGCTCGTTCATGGGCTGCGGTCTCCGGATGTTGCGGCCGCGGGCTGGGCGGCCGTCGCCCCGCTCCAGCGTACCTCGACACTCACGCCCTCGGGGCCGGCGCCTCGCACGTCGGCAACGCCGAGAACCAGGCCCTCGTGCGCCTTGCCATTCACCACCAGCCGGGCGCGACGCCCCGGCACGTAATCCCCCGCGTTGAACCGCACCGTGATCGGCACGCCCCGCCACAGCCGCGTGAACCGAACCTCGCCCAGTTCGGCGATCGGCGCCGGATCGATCGTCAGCCCGTCCCACGTCGGACGAACCCCCAGCACCGACTCGAAGCAGATCCGCTGCAGCCACGCGGCGCTCCCCGTGTACCACGTCCAGCCCGCGCGCCCCGGCAGGTCCGACGCCGGGCCATCGACATTCCCCGGCACCACGTAGGGCTCCGCCCAGTAGTCGTCCGCGCGCTGCCCACGCCACGGCGGGGAGATGCTGTCCCAGATCCGCGCGACCGACGCCACGTCGCCCAGGTGGGCGGCCGTCCACAGCGCCCACGTCGCCGCGTGCATGTACACCCCGCCGTTCTCCCGGCATCCCGGCGCATACCGCGTGATGTACCCGATCGTCGGGTCGGGCGTCACGTACGCCGGCGCGAGCAGCAGCGGGCCAAAGGGCGACAGCAGGTGCTTCCGCACCGATTCCCACGCGATCTTCGCCCGATCGGGCGTCGCCACCCCCGACAGAATCGCCCACGTCTGCGCGTTCAGGTGAATCCGCCCCTCCGCGCACTCCGCCGAACCGATCCACTCGCCGGTGTCCTTCGTGCCATACCGGTACCACGCGCCGTCCCACGCGTGCTGGTTGATCGCCGAGGCCATCACGGCGCGCCGGGCGGCGCACTCCTCGGCGTCCGCCGTGCGCCCCAGTTCGCGGTAGATGCGTTCCCAGTCACGCAGAATCGTGCAGAAGAAGAACCCCAGCCACACGCTCTCGCCCTTGCCCTCCACCCCCACCGCCGACAGCCCGTCGTTCCAGTCGCACGAGCCGATGAGCGGCAGGCCCCGAGGGCTCAGCCGCTGCAACGTCCGCGCAATCGCCCGACGGCAGTGCTCCAGCAGCGTCGTGGGCGTGGGATCATCCCGGAACGGCGCGGTCCGCGTAAGGGCCGCGAAGTCGCCCGTCTCGCGCAGGTACGACGCCGTCACGAACGCGAGCCACAGGTAGTCGTCGCTGCACGCCGTGTGGTTGCCGAAGTCGGCCAGCGCGTGCCACCAGTGGTTCACGGTGCCGTCCGCGAACTGCCGCGTCGCGTGCAGCATGAGTTGGTCGAGCGTGCGCTCGGGCTCGAACGCCAGCCACACCTGGCTGTCCTGGAGCTGGTCGCGGAAGCCCCGCGCGCCCGACTGCTGGTAGTACCCCGTCCGTCCCCACAGCCGCCCGCTGATCGCCTGGTAGGGCAGCCACGTCGTGTTCATCAGGTCAAAGTCCGCCCGCGACGATTCCACCGCCACCGGCGCCAGCCGCGTCAGCCACGCCTCCGTCGCGGCGTGGGGCACGCCCTGCGCCGCCTGGGGCTGCGCATACCGATCCACGAGCGCCAGCACCCCGGGCTCGTCGGGCGCGATCGCCAGCAGGTACTGGAACGACACCGGCCGCCCCGGCTCCAGCACCAGATCGCCCCCGAGCGCCGCGCACGCGTCGCCGAAACGCCCGAACCCCGCGCGCTCGGGCGCGTCGCCCCGCATCGCGATCGGCGCCGCCGTCGAGCCGCGTCGCCCGATGAACAGCGCCTTGTCCGCGATCGCGAACCGCCGCGCGAAGGGCGCCTGCGTGATGGCGTGGGCCGCGACGTACGGCCAGGGCCGGTTCCAGTGGTCCTTCTCCGTCCGGTCGGGGATGTCCCACATCGTCTTCGTCGCGAGAATGGCCCCACGCTCGCCGTCGTGCCGCGTCGAGAGGAACAGCCGGTGGAACTCGCGCTTGGTGTCGGGCGCGACCCCGCAGCACCACTCGAAGTACGACGACACGCGCACCCGCCGCGGACGATCCCCCAGGTTCGTGAGCGTGACGTTCCACACCTCGACCGGATCCTCGGGCGCGACCGCCAGTGACCACACCGCCCGGATCCCGTGCGCCGTCGTCGTGAACGTCGTCAGCCCGGGCTCGTGCGTGCACAGGTACGCGTCGTGCCGCGTCCCGCACGGCGCCGGGGCGGCAGACCAGATCGCGCCCGTGTCCAGATCCGCGAGGTACAGGAACTTGCCCGAGCAGTCGCGGACCAGGTCCATCTCCCAGCGCGTCAGCACGTTGTGCTGCGCATCATCGAGCCAGGAGAACCCGCCGCCGTTCTGGCTGATGACCAGCCCGTAGTGCCCGTTGCAGATCACGTTCACCCACGGCATCGGGGTCGCGGGGTCGGTAATGACAAACCGCCGCCCCGAGGAATCGAAGTGCCCGAACTGGTTCGACAGCATGGCCGGGGTCCTGCCTGACGGGGCCGGTGCGCGGGGCACGCCCCCTGATGAAAACGCTTCCATATTCCCGATCCGCACCGCCCCTGTCAAGAGCCGCCACAATCCGGGAAACACCCACCCAAAAAAACGCCGGCCCCCGGTGAGGGGCCGGCGTCAGAGTTCACGCGATTCCGCCCCGATCAGCGCCGACGCCGCAGCGCCACCAGCCCGCCCAGCCCGAGCAGGGCCACGCCCCCCGGGGCCGGCACGATGCCGACGTTGAAGATGTTGGTCGAAATATCCGTGTCGATCAGCGGGAAGATCTGGTTCTGCACGCGGAACCCGAACGTCGCGCCCGGGTTCAGCCCGACCTCGGTGCTCCCGGGGATCGGGTTGAAGTTCTTGTACCCCGAGTCCATCGAGATCCCGCGGGTGAGGTTGCTCACCGTCGCGCGATACCGCGCCACCGCCCCGGGCGACTGCGGGTAGAAGTACTCGTACGTGAGTTCGAGGACATCACCGGGGAAGATGATCGGCGGGCTGTTCGGGTTCGGGAACCCGCCCTCGCCGAACAGGTTGAAGTCCATCCCGGCCCCGCCGCTGAACGACGTGCCGTTGGTGATCATCCACACGCCGCCCTCGTCGATAAACGGCACGCCCTGCTCGTTCACGCGCGGGTTGTTGATCCAGAAGCCCGTCTCCGAGTTGTGCGACGCGCCGATCCCGCTCGGATACCCCGCCGGCAGGTCGATCGTGAAGCACGCCGACACGCGGAACGACTCCCCGTCCTGCAACTGGTACGGGCTGTTCCCCCCGTCGTTGCTGAACCACGCGATGTGCCGGTTCGCGAACCCGCCCGTGCCCTGCGCATAGACCTCACGCACGACGTGGTTCCCGCCCAGCGGCGACGGCACATTCTGGTTGTACGCGTTCGCGATCGGCGCGCCGTTCAGCGACAGGTTGCTCGGGAGCACGGAGCCCGGGTTGCGGAAGTTCTCGTACGCGTTGAAGTTCAACGCGTTGATGCTCGAAATCTGGGCGACCGCACTGCCAGCGGCCATCAGCAGGACCATCGCCGAAGCGCCCGTTGCCACTGCTTTCATAACGCAACTCCTCTTTCTTCGTGACTCGACCCGCGACCGGGGACACGCTCCCAACTCGCCGCGGTTCCTCCCACACCCGCTCTCCGCAGGTCATGTAAAGGCTTTCATTGTCCGACTTCGCGACACCCCGTCAAGTCATTTTGTGCGCTTTTCCACGCGTGCCTTCCGCGAACATAATGCGAACCGCGCCGCCCGCGACCCCACGCACGCCGCGCTACCCCCGCACCAGCGCCCGCCCGAACTCCCCCGGCTCGAACCACCGCGCCTGCGTCATCTCCACCCGCAACGCCGCCTCTTCCCCCGCGCGCACCACCTGCCCCGTCGGCACCCGCGCCACCACGCCCCGCGCACCCTCACGACAGTGCACGTCCATGCAATCGCCCAGCGTCTCCACCACCCGCACCGCCAGCCGAACCACGTTCGGATCCTGTCCGTCGCTCGCCAGCCGGAACGCCTGCGGGCGAAGTCCGAGAACCACGGGCCTGCCCAGGCACCGCGCGAGCGCCGCCTCGTGGCACGCAGCCGCCTCAACCCGCACACCCGCGTCGCCCCCGCCCTCAACCCCCTCCTCGAACCAGATGCCCCGCCCGCGCCGCGTCAGCACACCTTCCAGAAAGTTCATCGGGGGCGTCCCCACGAACCCCGCGACAAACCGGTCCCCCGGAAAGTTGTACACCTCCAGCGGCGTGCCCACCTGCCGCACCACCCCCTTGCTCATCACCACGATCCGATCGCCCAGCGTCATCGCCTCTTCCTGATCGTGCGTGACGTAGATCGACGTTGTCCGCAGTCGCTGGTGCAGCGCCCGCAGTTCGGCCCGCGTCCGCACGCGCAGCCGCGCGTCCAGGTTCGACAAGGGCTCGTCGAACAGGAACGCCTTGGGCTCGCGCACGATCGCCCGCCCCACCGCCACCCGCTGACGCTGCCCGCCCGAGAGCGCCGCCGGGCGTCGGTCCAGCAACTCCGTGATCCCCAGCGTGTCCGCGACCGCGCGCACGCGACGATCCACGTCCTCCTTCGAGAGCCCCCGCAGCCGCAGCGCGAAGCCCATGTTCTTCCGCACAGTCATGTGCGGGTACAGCGCGTAGTTCTGGAACACCATCGCGATGTCGCGGTCCTTGGGCTCCACGTCGTTCACCACGCGCCCGTCGATTGCGATCGTCCCCGCCGAGCAGTCCTCCAGCCCCGCGATCATCCGGAGCACCGTCGACTTCCCGCATCCCGAGGGGCCAACCAGCACCACAAACTCGCCGTCCGCGATCTCCAGCGAAAACTCCGCCAGGGCCTCGACGTTCCCCGCGTAGAACTTCCGGATGTTGCAGATGCTGATGCTGGCCATAAGTGCAGGGGGAGCCTATCGCCCGCGGCTCAGTGCCGCACGGGCTCAGGGCCGCTCGGGCTCAGGGCCGTTCGAGTCGGCGTTCGCGCGTGGGGTCCAGCCGCAGCCGCCGGGTCCCGTCCTTCACGTACGGGTGCTCGTGGAACACCCGCCAGATCAGCCCGGAGCGCGCGTTCTCGATCGCCAGCAGCAGCGGCCCCTGATCGATCGCCACGTAGTCGCTCGCGACCCAGTTCGTCCCCAGGTTGAACGCATCGAGGAAGCCGTACCCCCCGTCCGCCGGGTCGCGCCACACCAGCGCCGAGCCGTCCGACGCGCGCAGCCCGCGGTAGTACCGCAGCGCCGCGACCGCCGCCTCGGGCTCGAACATCACGCTCGAGCCCGCCCCGTACGGCGCGATCGTCCCGTCGCCGTAGTCGTCGGTCGGCTCGAACACCGGATAGTCCAGTTGCGGGATCGCGCCCGGCATCGGGAGCGCCTCGGGAAACACGCCCGGCACCGCGTACCCACCCGCGTAGTCCGACGCCGTCAGCCCCCACGCGTTCACGCCCAGCGTCGGTACCTTCTTCGGATTCTCGATCGCCTTCAGCCGGTGCAGCCGCACCGCCCGACGGCTGTTCTCCCACCAGTCCACGCTCGATCGGTTCGGAATCCCGAACGCCCGCGGCGTGTCCGGGCCCATCCCGGCATAGTCAATCCAGCAGTGCGCAAAGAAGTTCGTGAACAACGCGCCCGACCACGGAAACCAGACCATCGGGCCCGTGTCGCCGTGCGCGCCCAGTTGCCGCCGCAGCCGGTAGTACAGCGCCGGGTCCACCCGCCGCGCCTCCACCGGCGCGCACACCGCCAGGAACGTCACCAGCCGGTGCTCGTCCCCGCTGTCGATCCACGCGTAGGGCAGCAGCGCCCCCGGGCCCGTCGGGTTCTCGAGCGCCGCGGGCTTCCACCCGAGCGAGATGTACCCCTTCGCGAGCGGATCCTCGCCGTCGGACACGAAGAACGCCCAGTCCGCGTCCGCGAACAGCGCGTCGCCGAGTTCCCGCACCGCCCCGCCGAAATACTGCGACGCCGTCAGAATCCCCGCGAACAGCAGCGCGGAGTCGATCGTGCTGACGACGTGCTCGTACGCCTCGCTGGGTTGCCCGCCCGTCGCCGGGTCGATGAAGTGGTAGAACAGCCCGCCCTTGCGGTTCTCCGGGTTGCCCGCGAGCACTCGCAGAATCTGCTCCGCCCGCGCCGACGCCTCGTCCCGCGACACCCACCCCCGCTCCGCCCCCACGCACAACGCCGACAGTTGGAACCCCACCCCAGCCACGCTCACCGTGGGCTTGCTCGTCCGGTCGGGCGCCATCGCCGCCGGCGGGAACGCCGCGCCGGCCTTCCAGAAGAACTCGAACGCGCTCCGCTGCACCTCGTCCAGAAACGCCTCGTCCTCCGGCGAGAACGCGAACGGCGGGCGGGCCGTCCCGCTCGGCGCGCCGATCACAACGTCCCCCGGCTTGGGCATCTGCGCCGCGTTGGCGACGGGCGCGGGCGGCGCGGGCTCCCCGCACGCGCCCGTGAACAGGATGGACGTCGCGAGGATCGCCCGGGTGGCATGACTGACGTGAGTGAGGGGGTTCATTGGAGGGCTCCTCGCCGCGGGGGGTGCGATCGTCGTCGGGCCGCCGGAGTACGCCGAACTTGCACGGCGAAAATGCACACGCGTGCTGTAAACGCTTTCAGCATAATGCGCCGGTTCACGCCCCGCAAGTCATTCCCCGCTCCACCCGGTCATGTACCATCCACCCTTCATGGCCAAGCCGAACTCCCGACGAGCGCCCCGACAACCCGCCGCGGCCCCCAAGCACGCCGCCCCGCGCGGCCCGGTGTCCATTCACGACGTCGCCTCCGCGGCCCGTGTCTCCATCGCCACCGTCAGCCGCGTCATGAACAACCCCCACCTCGTCTCCCCCAAGACCGCCGCACGCGTCAAGGCCGTCATCCGCCAGGTCGGCTACGCCCCCAACCCCTTCGCCCAGGGGCTCGTCACCCGCGCCAGCCGCGTCCTGGGCATCGCCCTCCCCGACCTCCACGGCGAGTTCTACTCCGAACTCCTCCGCGGCGCCGACAGCGAGGCCCGTCAACTCGGCTACTGCCTCCTCGTCTCCTCCGAACACTCCATCGGCGCCGGACCCAAGGGCCAGGGCGGGCTCGCCTTCGGGCTCATCGACGGGCTCGCCGTCATGATCACCGAGTCCGACGGCGACGTCCTCCGCGCCGCCCGCGACATGATGCTCCCCACCGTCATCCTCGACACCGACCTCGCCAACCGCGGCATCGACAGCGTCGTCATCGACAACGTCCCCGGCACCCGCGAAGCCGCCGAGCACCTCCTCCGATCCACCCCCGCCGCTCGCCTCTACTTCGTCGGCGGCCCGCACGAAAACTTCGACACCCAGCAGCGCGCCCGCGCCTTCGCCGAAACCCTCGCACGCGCCGGACACACCCCCCGCCCCGACCAGGTCGCCTTCGGCGCCTACACCGAAGACTGGGGACGCCGCTGGTTCGACGAACTCCGACGCGCCGCCCCGCCGGCCAAGTCGGGCGTCCTCGCCGGCGTGCTCGCGGGCAACGACGAGATCGCCATCGGCATCATGCGGGCCGCCGCCGACGCGGGCATCGGCGTCCCCGACCGCGTCCGCCTCATCGGGTTCGACGACACCCGCCTCACCACGCTCCTGCGCCCGCGCCTCTCGGCCGTCCGCGTCCCCATGTCCGAGGTCGGCGCCGGCGCCATCCGCCTCCTCGTCCGCCGCGTCGAGAACCCGGGCGCCGACATCACCTGCGTCCGCCTGCCTACGAGCCTGGTCGTGCGCGAGAGCAGCAGCCCCGCGCCGGGCGCCTGACGCACGCCTCCCTCACGCTCGCCTACAGGTTCTCGCCGTTCCGCTCGATCACCGTGCGGTACCACCGCGCCGAGTCCTTCAGCGTGCGCGCCTGCGTGCCGAAGTCCACGTGCACCAGCCCGAACCGCTCGCGATATCCGGCCGACCACTCGAAGTTGTCCATGAGCGACCAGTGGAAGTAGCCCCGTACGTCCACGCCGTCCGCGCGCGCACGCCGCAGCGCGAGCAGGTACCGCCGCGTGAAGTCGATCCGCTGCGGATCGTGCACCTGCCCGTCGAGCGACACCCAGTCGGTGTTCGACAGCCCGTTCTCCGTGATGTAGACGGGCACGCCGTACCGCTCGTGCATGAACCGCGGGCCCCAGTACAGGCTCTCGGGCTCGACGGGCCAGTGAAACGCCGTCGTCGGGTACCCCGCCGGACGCACGCACGCCACGGGCGCGCCGTGCTCGTCCGCGCGCACCGGCTGCCCCTCGTAGATGTTCACGCCCAGAAAGTCCATCGGCTGGCGGATGATTCCCATGTCGGCGTCATCAACCTTCGGCATCGCGCCGCCGAACACGCGGAGCCCGTCCGCGGGGTACTCGCCCCGGAACACCGGGTCGTTGTGCCACGTGTTGTTCCACAGGTTCGGCTCCGCCACGCCACACGTGCCCGCGCGGGCCGCGTCGACGTCCGCCGGCGTCCGCGGGTACTTCACCACGCACACGCACGCCCACCCCGCCTTCACCGGCCGCCGCGCCGCCGCGCGCAGCGCCTGCATCCCCCGCCCGTGCGCGAGCAGGACGTGGTGCGTCGCCAGCAACTGCTCCGCGAGCGGCAGTTTCAGCCCGGGCGCGTTCGTCCCGTCCGCGTGCCCGAACTTCAGAAACACCTGCGGCTCGTTCAGCGTCATCCAGTGCGTCACGCGATCCGACAGCGCCCCGACCACGCCGTGCGTGTACTCCGCGAACCAGTCGGCGCTCTCTCGATTCAGCCACCCGCCCCGGTGGTACAGCGCCTCCGGGTAGTCCCAGTGAAACAGCGTCACATACGGCTCAACGCCCGCCGCCAGCAGCCGGTCGACCAGCCGGTCGTAGAACGCCAGCCCCTTCGCGTTCACCCGGCCCACCCCATCCGGCATCACCCGGGGCCACGCGATGCTCAGCCGATACGCCCGGGCCCCGATCTCGCCGATCAGCCCCACATCCTCCGCCGCCCGGTGGTAGTGGTCGCACGCGACGTCGCCCGTGTGCCCCTGGAACACCGCGCCGGGCGTGCGACAGAACGTGTCCCAGATCGACGGGCCGCGCCCGTCAACCGCCGCCGCCCCTTCGATCTGATACGCGGACGCCGCGACACCCCACACGAAATCTGGCGGAAAGGACATCGAGCCACACTCCTTCACGCGCCCCGCGGCGCGGGGTGCGGTCGAGCGTATGGAGGCGCAGGCAAGCCGCGGCGTGCCGCCGCACGCAGCATGCCCGCCGTCAGGGGCGCACCGCCCGCGTCAGCCCCGTCCCAGAGCCCGATTCGCCCGACGCCCGATCTGTCCCTCGCGCCCACGCTCAGCGCCGGCGACGACCCGCGATCACCCCGCCCAGGCCCAGCAGCGCCAGCGTCCCCGGCGCGGGCACGATCTCCAGCCCGCGGAACACGGTGCCCGCCGGCGCGGTGGCCAGGGTCGTCGTCGTCGCCACGCCGCCCGAATCCAGCACCGAGAGCAACACCGACGAACTGTTCGCGCCCGTGCCCACCTCGACGGTGATGAACATCTGCACGTCGCCGTTGGGCAGCAGCGAGCCCGCAACGTGACGCGTCAGCCCGTTCGTCGGCAGCGACGGCACAAACGTCGCCGACTTGGTCCACACGCCGCTGATCAGGTCCCAGCGCTGGAGGTTGCCCGCGCCGGCGGCGGCGCTGTCGTCCGCGAAGTACACCGTCGTGTCGCTCACGAACAGGAAGTCGTACGGCGAGTGCGCGGGCGTCGCGGGGAGCGTCACGAGGGTCGTCGCAGCATCGGGGCTCGTGGGCAGCCCCGTGAACCCGGCGACGCCCCGCAGCGTCGCGCTCGCCGACGAGAAGTACAGGTCGCCGTTGTAGATGTTGATGTTCCGCAGGTTGGTCGAGGTGTTGCCCGCGGTGTTGATCTGCACCGCGTCGCCCGCGCCGCCGAAGGTCGTGTGCCGCACGCCACCGTTCCCGCCGGTCATCCAGAAGTTCGTCCCGTCGTCGGTCACCACGCCGCGGATGGACGCGCCGCTGAACGACGTCGTGGTCGTCGAAAGATCGACCGTGCCGAACATGTCGACGCGGGCGGCGACACGCGCGACGTTGGCCGACGTGGAACTGCTCACGCCGGTGGTGCCCAAGGCCGCCCCGTACCCGCCCAGCGTGATGAACCGACCGTCGGCGGAGAGGGCGAGCGCGCCCTCCGAGGTGGCGGTGCCCGAGAGGGTGAAGCCGCCCGGGCCGCCCGCGACGTTGGGCATCGCGATCGACTGCACCAGCGCACCCCCGGGCGTGTACTCATCAAGAAACACGGCGTTCGCCGCACCGCTCCGGGCCGTCACCCCGTCACCGACACGCACGACGACGATGTTGCCGTTGCCGAAGAAGTTGCCCCCGGCCGCCACGCCCGCGAACCCAGCCAACGCCACGAGGAACATGCTCTTGGTCACGCGCCACCCCTTTCATGATCGCGGGCTTGGCCCCCGCGAGAACGACCACCACGCGTGCAGCGACGCCGCACGCGAACTCCCGGCACTGGCACAGGTGGCTGTCTGTCTCTCTCGCCGCCATGGCCACAACGCCCGCACGGACGCCGTATTCAGACTACGTGAAGTGCGGGGGGCTGTCAATGGGGTACCAATACTCACAGAATTGCAGCAGGGATCGCCATCCGCCATTCGCCATTCGCCATTCGCCATTCGGCATTCGGCATTCGGCATTCGGCATTCGGCATTCGGCATTCGGCATTCGGCAT
>VFQQ010000412.1_pt1 | contig 88602 bp, 79 predicted proteins | sample 3512341 | NCBI WGS metagenome assembly VFQQ01 (sample SAMN10412373, study PRJNA504923) | tailings metagenome | isolation source: Relicate 2 Philex TSF1 revegetated site | place: Philippines: Tuba, Benguet | collected 2017-08-29 | reverse complement strand
AACGGAAGCGCCTCCGGCGGGGCCAGCGACCCCGCTGGACCGGGATCGGCAGGCACATCGGTTTGCGCAAAGACCGCCTTTCCGCCCGGCACCCCTCCGAGGGCTGGATCTCGGTGCCGAGCACGTTTTCGAAACAGCTTCTAAACAGGGGTGGACGCTGGCTGGCAGGTGGTGAGCTCTGCCGATTCGTTCGGCTGCGGGCGGCAGCCGGGGGCGTCGACCGCGTAGTGGTCGCGGAGGATCGCTTCCCAGGCGGACCACTCCCGGACCGTTGCGAAGGCGTTGCGGACCGCTTCGAGCTCCGGGTGGAGCTTGGCGTACTTCAGCGAGAATTTACGGAGGGCATTCAGGGCGGCCTGGTCCCCGTAGTGCTCCCGCAGCAGCGAGGCGTGCTCCCGGAGGATCTCCCGCTGCTCGAAGACGGTGGGAAGCGGAGGGGGCGGGTTGCCGGCCAAGAGTGCCGCGAGGTCGCGGAAGATCCACGGGTTGCCGATGGCCCCCCGGGCAATCGACAGGCCGTTGACTCCCGTTTCCCGCAGCATCCGGAGGCCATCCTCGGCCGAGAAGAGGTCGCCGCTGCCGAGGATCGTCCGCTCCGGGGCGTGCTCCCGGACCCGCTTCAGGAACTCCCAGCGGCTGGGGCCGATGTATCCCTGTTTGACGGTCCGGCCATGGACCGTGACCGCCGCGACGCCCGAGGCGAAGGCCCCGTCGAAGATCTCGAAGAACTTGTCGGCACTCTCCGGAGTGTCGTCGATCCCCCGCCGCATCTTGAGCGTGACCGGAATCTCGGCCGGGACCGAGTCCCGCACACGGCGGACGACCTCGAGCGCCGTCCGCGGCTGGCTGAGGTGGTATCCGCCGCGGCAACCGCCGATCGCCGACTTCACCGGGCAGCCGAAGTTGATGTCGATGACATCGAACCCGGCATCGACCAGCCGCTTCGCCGCCAGCGGGAACTCGCCGGGATCGGAGCCCATGAGCTGGCCGCCGACGGGATGCTCCTCGTCTTTGATGCGGAGGTGATGCCCCGTCTTGCCGGTTCCCCGGACCTCTTTGAGGAACCGGTCGATCATCACCTCGCCGAGCGTGTACGCCGCCCCGAACCGGCGGGCGAGGATTCGCATCGGGCTGTCGCTGTACCCGCTGAGCGCCGCCTGCGCCACCGGCAGCGGGAGCGCATGCGGCCCGATCCGGAGTGTCGACAGGGGGAAGTCAGCAGCGGACATGACAGGACTGGGGGGGGGCCGGAAAATGAAAAACGCGGCGGACACATTGTCCGCCGCGGCGAAGTCGATTGCATCATCAGCCGGCGACCGGCCTGCCGGACTACATCAGCGGCAGCGGCTCGGGAATCAGGAGGAACGGGAAGACCCGCAGCGGGCGGCCGACTTCCAGGTCGTTCGGGTACCGGAGCTGGGCGGCCCGGTCGGCAGCGAACTGGAGGAGGGTGAAGTCGAGACCGCAGAACTGGTCGCGGTCCGATTCGGCAGCGACGTCGGCGAACACTTCGCCGGCGGAGGCGGCGTGGCGGCGGACGCCGTGGATGCTCTCTTCACGGACCTTGATACCGGCGGCGGCGAGCTTGACGAGCCCTTTGAGGAACTTGCCGACTTCGCTGTCCGGTCCCGAGGCCTTCCAGAGGCGGTCCCACTCGTCGTGGGCTTCCCAGTAGAAGCCGAGGTTGAAGAAGTCGAGGCCGAGGAGGTACGAGCGGCTTTCGGCCCAGCGGTCTTCGCGGAGCGCCTTGGGCATCATCGGCCGCTGGTTGTAGCTGTGGCCGCGCGGATCACGGTACGGGTGCGGCGTTCCCGAGCCGGGAACGTGGGTGTAACGGGGGAGCTCGGCGGAACGCAGGAGGCGTACAAACTTCTGCGGCTTCGGAGCGAGGGGTTCGGGAGCGGCGGCGGCAGTGGTCATCGGCTTCTTGGTCTTCTTCTTTTTCAACATTCGCATGTCCATGCTCCCCAGACGGTCGCGACACGGCACGGCGCCGCGGCGAAGAAGGTTTCCAGACACCGTCAATGGTGAGCGAGTCGATCCGTCAGTCGTGAGGGATCATCACAGGCAGGCACTCCGTTCCGAGACGGAAGGTGGGATACGTATCGGCTCGGAACCGAGGGGCGGAAACTGGTTCTGCTGAACCGCTTTCCACAATTCCATTAAATCAACGCTTCGCCAAAATCCTAGAGGGATTTCACAAAAATCTGGGATCTCCGAAGCCCCGTTGCAAAGCGGAAGGCCGGTTCCAGCGATGGATACGGCAAGGCAGACTGAGGGCTTTCGGGAGGCGCAAAACTCAACCGAATCCGAGCGACAGTTCCATCCATCGGATGTTTCCGATGTGCTCCTCGCGTGGCCCGCGGGAGAGCAGCTTGCCGAGTTGTAATGCCGGGGCCGCGCGATCAGCCCGCGGGGGCGATCCCGAACCAGGGCTGGGTCGCTTCGTACATCCGCGCGGCCCGCAGCAGACGTTCTTCTTCGAAGACGGGAGCCAGGAGCTGCACGCCGATCGGCAGGCCCGCACTGCTCCGCCCGCACGGGATCGAGATCCCGGGGAGCCCGGCGAGGTTTGCGCTGATGGTGTAGATGTCCATCAGGTACATCGCCAGCGGGTCTTCGGTCAGCTCACCGAGCTTGAAGGCGGGGGTCGGGCTGACCGGCGAGAGGATCACGTCGACGTCGGCGAAGGCTTTCGAGAAATCGTCGCTGATCAGTCGGCGGACTTTGAGAGCCTTGTTGTAGTAGGCGTCGTAATAGCCGCTCGAGAGGGCGTACGTCCCGAGCATGATCCGCCGCTTTACTTCGTCGCCGAAGCCTTCGGCCCGCGAGGACTCGTAGAGGTCGACGAGATTGGCCGGCTTCTCCGTCCGGTGCCCGTAGTGAACGCCGTCGTAGCGGGCGAGGTTACTGGAGGCTTCCGACGAGGAGACGATGTAGTAGACCGCGACGCAGTACTTCGTGTGCGGGAGCTCAATCTCACGGACCGTGGCGCCGAGGCCGCGGTAGGTCTCGATCACCCCTCGGATGGCGGCGTCGACTTCGGGGTTGAGGCCGGCGCCGAAGTGCTCGGGGACGATCCCGATCCTGAGCCCCTGGAGAGGCTCGTCGAGCGTGGCGAGGTAGTCGGGGACCGGGCGGTCGACGGAAGTCGAATCCCGGTGGTCGTGTCCGGCGATCGACTGGAGGGTGATGGCTGCCCCCCGGACGTCGGTCGCCATCGGGCCGATCTGGTCGAGCGAGCTGCCGAAGGCGACGAGGCCGTAGCGGGAGATCCGGCCGTAGGTCGGCTTCATTCCGACGACGCCGCAGAAGGACGCCGGAAGGCGGATCGAACCGCCGGTGTCGGAGCCGAGCGAGAGGGGGGCCATCCCGGCCGCGACCGCCGCGGCGGAGCCGCCGCTCGAGCCGCCGGGGGAGTGGGCGACGTTCCAGGGGTTCGTGGTCTTCTGGAAGGCGGAGTTCTCGCAGGAGGAGCCCATGGCGAACTCGTCGAGGTTCACCCGGCCGATCAGGACCGCGTCTTCCCCCTTGAGCCGCTCGACGACGTGGGCGTCGTACGGCGGGACAAAGTTCTTCAGCATCTGGCTGGCGCAGGTGCAGGGAGCCCCGGTCTGGCAGAGGTTGTCCTTGAGGGCGATCGGGAGTCCCGCGAGGCGGCCGACCGTTCCGCTGGCCCGCTTGCGGTCGATCGCTTCGGCCTGCTTCAGGGCTCCGTCGCGGTCGACGTGCAGGAAGGCGGCGACGGTGCTGTCCCGCTCGGTGATCGTATCAAGGCAGGCGCGGGTCACTTCGACTGCCGAGACCTCGCCGCGGGTCAGTTTCGAATGGAGCTCGCTCGCCGGGAGGGTCGTGAGGGACATGATTTTCGGTTGCGCGGGCGAACTTGGTTTTGCCACAGAGAACACAGAGGCCACGGAGAGCCGGCTCGATTACCGCCAGAGCCCTCAGTCGCCGCCGAGGATCGGCGGAACGAGAAAATACTTACCGTCCGATTTGGGGGCGTTGGCGAGGGCCTTGTCGCGCGGGAGCGAGTCCTTCAGTGCGTCCTCGCGGAGGACGTTCTGGATCTCGACCGCGTGGACCTGGGGCTGGACGCCGTCGACGGTGACTTCATTCAGCTGCTCGATATACGTCAGCACGTTGCCAAGCTGCGCGGCGAAGCGGGTGGTCTCCGCCTCGGAGAGCTTCAGCCGCGAGAGGAGAGCGACCTTCTGGACGTCGGCGGCGGTGAGCGTGTGAGCCATGGAAGAAGTCGTCAGTTTTCAGTTCCAAGTTGTCAGTCAGGCGTGAGATCGAGTCGTCGTCCTCTCAATGCCGCGGCCCCATCGTGAACGATGGGGCCGCGACTGATGACTGAGAACTGACGATTGAAAACTCTCTCCTGCTATCCCTTCCAGCCGAAGCGGTGCTTCGCGAGGAGTTCCGCGATCTGGACGGCGTTGGTCGCCGCCCCCTTCCGCAGGTTGTCGCTGACGCACCAGAAGGTGAGGCAGTTCGGATGGGAGAGGTCGCGGCGGATGCGGCCGACGAAGACCTCGTCCGAGCCGTCCGACGTCGAGGGGAGCGGGTACTCGAACTCTTTGAGGTTGTCGACGACGGTGATCCCCGGGAAGGCGGCGAAGAGTTTTCGAGCTTCTTCTACTGAGACAGGGCGGCCCAGCTCCACATTGATGACTTCGCTGTGGCAGTTGGAGACGGGGACCCGCACGGCGGTCGGGCAGACCTGGATCGACTGGTCGCCGAGGATCTTGCGGGTCTCGTACACCATCTTCATTTCTTCGCTGGTGTACCCCTCTTCCTTCTCGCTTCCGATCTGCGGGATGCAGTTGAAGGCGATCGGGTGTTTGAAGGCGGTGTAGGCGTACTTGTCGCCGGCGAGGTGGGCCTTGCTCCCCTCGATCAGTTCGTGGGTCCCCTGGACGCCGACGCCGCTGGTTGCCTGGTAGGTGCAGACGACGACCCGCTTGACCTTGGCGGCGTCGTGGAGGGGCTTCAGCGCGACGACCATCTGGGTCGTCGAGCAGTTGGGGCTGGCGATGATCCCCTTGGCGTTCAGGGCGTCCTGCGGATTGACCTCGGGAATGACGAGGGCGACGTCATTCTTCATCCGCCAGTAGCCGGACTCGTCGATGACGGTGCAGCCGGACTCGATGGCGGCGGGGAGGTACTCGGCGGCGACTTCATCGGGGGTGGTGGCGATGACGAGGTCGCAGCCTTTGAAGGCCTGTTTCGTGAGTTCTTCGATCTTGTGCGGCTTCCCTTTGAACGTGAGGGTGCCGCCGGCGCTGCGGGCAGAGGCGAGGAACCGATAGCTCTCGGCGGGGAAATTCCGCGTTTCGAGGAGCTGACGCATGATCCGCCCGACGGCGCCGGTGGCGCCGACGAGGCCTACACACTTGAACACTGCAGTGGACTCCCGAGACAGGCCGTGGGTGGTTGGAGGGTGGCCGGTCGATCGGACACGGGCCTCACGGCGAAGTTCGAAAGTATATCGGCTCGTTCTCTGGCGTGCGATGGGTTGCTCGGAGGAGCTGTCCGCGGCGAACGGCACCGTCCCGGCCGGCGCGGTGTCGCCCGCTCAATCCCATCGTGCCACGGCCACCCCGGTCCAGCAGCGTGGGCGTCCTGAGGAGGGGAATCCCCCACGCCAGTCTGCAGTCGAACACCCGTCGCGTTCCACGGTTCGACGACAGAAGCGCCTCCGGCGGGACCAGCAGCCTGCTGGACCGGGGTGAGGGGCGCACGTTCGCGGAGAGGATGTGTCCCCACCAGCGGATGCACCTCCCGCCGGCGAGACGCCCCTACATCTTCAGGTGGCCGTCGGCTGAGGCCATTTCGCCGGCGTGGTAGCTGGACCGCACAAACGGGCCACTCGCCACCATCGTGAAACCGAGCTTCCTGCACTGCTCGCCAATCCAGTCGAACTCTTCCGGCGGAACATAGCGCTCCACCGGCAGGTTCTTCGGCGTCGGCTGCAGGTACTGACCGAGCGTCAGCATGTCGCAGCCGACCCCGCGGAGGTCGGCGGCGACCTCCAGAACTTCGTCCATCGTCTCGCCCAGCCCCAGCATCAGGCCGCTCTTCGTCGGCATCGTCGGGGCCTCGTCCTTCACCTGCTTCAGCAGGTCGAGCGTTCGCTGATACTCGGCGTTCCGGCGGACCCGGTCGTACAGCCGCGGCACCGTTTCCGTGTTGTGGTTGAAGACGTCCGGCCGGGCCTGAACCACGCGGGAGATCGCGGCGCGGTTCCCCTTGAAGTCCGACGTGAGGACTTCGACCTCCGCCCCGGTCTTCTCCCGGACCGCCAGCACGCAGTTGTAGAAATGCTCCGCGCCACCGTCCGGCAGGTCGTCCCGCGTCACGCAGGTAATCACGACATACTTGAGGCCGAGCCGCTTGGCCGCTTCCGCGACCCGTTCCGGCTCGTCCAGCTCGACCTGCTCTGTCTTCCCCCGCGGGACCGAACAGAACCCGCATGGGCGGGTGCAGACGTTCCCGAGGATCATGAACGTCGCCGTCTTCTGCGACCAGCACTCGGTCCGGTTCGGACACTTGGCGCTTTCGCAGACGGTCTCGAGACGCAGGTCTTCGATGACGCTGTTCGTGAACCCCATCTCGGCCGAGGGGAGCGGACGCTTGAGCCAGGACGGCAGACGGCGGCGCTTCTCGGCCGGCTGAGCTTCGAGCGGATCGAGCACCGGCAGGGTCGGGGCGCTCGAGAGAATCGGGAGTTCAAACATGAAGGGGGACTTTTCTGGTGGTCCGCTGGAGCAGCGGATGACCGGTATACAGGTGCGTGAGTTCGTATCCGAAGCCGGCGGCAAGGTGCCGTGTCAGGGCTTCCCGGACGCGGGCCATCGGCACGCGGCGGATGAGCTGCGCCTGCATCGAGGTCGCCGGCTCGCCGGCCGCGTTCGTCTGAACGAGGCCGAGGAATGAGGGATCGGGTGAGACGTTGAGGAACAGACCGTGGTGCGTCACGCCGTTCCGGTAGGCCGCGCCGGTCAGGGCCAGGTGGCCTCCCCGTCCCCAGACCCCGGGATGCTCGTCGCGGCGACGGGCGGGGACGTGGACTTCGTGGCAGGTGGCGACGCAGGCCTCTTCGAGCCGAGTGCGGAATTCGGCGAGCGTCACGCCGAGGCGGTCGAGCGGCAGGATCGGGTAGACGGCGAGCTGGCCGGGAGCGTGGCAGCAGGCCCCCCCGCCTCGCCCGACCCAGCGGACGTCGATCCCCAGCGGGGCGAGTTCGGCCGGGGGAGTCAGGACGTGCGTGGCGCTGGCACTTGCGCCGAGCGTCACCACCGGCGGGTGTTCGCAGACGAGGAGCGAACCCGTCCGGTCGGAGCGGCCCGAGATGTCGTAGATCAGGCGTTCCTGGAGCGCAAGGGCCGCGTCGAAGTCCACGAGTCCCAGCAGGTGGATTTCCAGCGAATCACGCGGTTCGGAGCGGACTGCCATCGAGGTCTCGACAGGCCTTGGGGCGACGCGGAGACGATCCGCGTCGACGGAGGCTGCGACAACACACTGCCGCAGCCCCAGCACCGCATTCTAGAGAGGCGTTCCGCGGGGGACAATTCGCCATTCGAGCCTCGAACGGGCATTCCGGAGGCTCGCCGGCCCGCATCCGGTCCAATCGGCCCGGACGATGCGGCGGGACGCATCCTGAGGGTGCGTCAGAGGTTGGAGAAGCGGGAGCAGGAAGGCCAGAAAGGTCGCCATGGAGGGATCGGGCGTCCGTCCCTAGAATCCCCGGCCCTCTGGGGACCGGTTCCCCTGTTCGTGTTCGTTGATTCCAGCAGGTTTTCCCGTGAGCGATTCCCTCGTCCGCGTCTTTGATCCCACGACTCGCGCCATCACCACGATCCCTGCGCGGGAGCTGTCGAGCGACATGCTGGCGACGAACGTCGAGGGGGTCGAAGGGATGGTCTACGTCCACATCGACCACATGGAGGCGGGGCCGATCCTCCACGAGACGCTGCCGCTGTCGCTCGTCGAGCGGATCGCCGCCATCGCCGCCGCCCTGGCCGAGGTCTACCCGCAGTCCGAAGAGGAATGGATCGACGGCTTTCGGCGGGAGACCGATCCCGAAGAGGAAGTCCAGCTCTGGGAGCGGATCACTGCCAAGTACGAGAAGCTGGCCGAGCGGGTGACCGACGTCGACCAGCGGACCGACATCTTTCACGTGCTCGCGCACTGCGCTATTAATCCGCCGGAGATCGCCGCTCTGGTTGCCGACTGTCCGACCCTTGGCGAGAGCGGGATTCAGTCGGTCATCGACGAATGGGCCCGGCCGTAACGCTCACTGCTGCAGCGTGACCGCCTTGGTCGCGGCCGGATCGAGCGAAAAGCTCTTGAGCTGCTCGGAGTTCCGGACGTAGAGCCGATCCCGGACCAGCACGGGGTGGTTCCAGGTCTTACCAGTGAGGGCCGGGAACCGCCCGAGCTCTTCGAGGCGGTCCGGGTTGGCCGCCAGCAGGACCACGTCCCCCGATTCGCTCAGGACGATCAGCAGTCCTTCGTCGGCGAGCAGCAGCACCTGGCCGTTGCCATACCGCCCCTTCTTCCAGCGGCGCTTCCCGGTTTCGAGGTCAACGCAGCCGAACAGGTTGCCGTCGAAGCCGTAGATCGCCTTCTCATGGATGACGAAATCGTTGAAGAACGGCTTCAGGTCTTTTGAGGTCCAGCGGGGGGCGAGCAGCCAGTCGGCGGCGTCGTGCGACAGGTCGAGGAGCGTGGTGCCGAAGTCGGGGCCGTACGAGATCAGGATCCGCAGGCCGGCGCTGAGATGAGGCTGGATGGAGGGCTGCGACTGGCCGTCCGGGCCGGGATGCTTCCAGAGCGTTTCGCCGCTCTTCGGCTCGATTGCGACGAGTCCGCCGTTCCCTGCGAACAGGACCTGGTCTGAGTCGCCGACGTGGACCAGTTGCGGCGAGGAGTAGCTGTGCTCGCCGGCGGAGACCGACCAGAGTTTCTCGCCTGTGGCGGCCGAGTAGGCGAGGAGCGTTCCGTCACTCTTGCCGCCGGCGAATGCGATCACCGTTCCCTGCACCACGAGCGGGGAGCTCGAAAAACCCCACATCGGGAGCTCGGCTCTCGCCTCCTGGCGGATGTCGCGGGACCAGAGAGGCTTGCCGGTGGCGGCGTCGAGGGCGTCCAGGAGGCCGGTGGCGCCCAGCGTGAAGAGCCGGCCGTCGGCGAAGGCTGGGGTGGCCCGTGGGCCGATGCCGCTCAGGTTCTCTTCGAAGCGGGCTTTGTCTTCGTGGGCCCACAGCTCACGGCCGGTGGCGGTGTCGAGGCAGAGCGTCGCTTCGAGCTGGCCCCGCTGCTCCTGAGTGAAGAGCCGGTCGCCGATGACCACGACCGAGGACCAGGCGGGACCGACGCTCTTCTCCCAGACCAGCGGCGGAGGTGAGGCGTTCCAGTCCCGGGCGATGTGGGTGCCGTGGACAGCGGCGTCTCCGTCGGGACCGCGAAATTGTGGCCAGTCGCCCGGCTCGAGCGTCAGCGGCTTTGCGGGAGGAGTGGCTTCGGCGGGGAGTTCGGAGCTGTTCGCAGCCGGCGACTTCGCCGTGTCGGACGCGGGGCGGGCAGCGAGGAAGCGGTCTTCGGAGGAGGGGCTCCACCGCCAAGCGAGGACCGCCTGACCGTCGCCGCTGAGCCCTTCCATGCGGATCAGGAGGACGGGGGCCCAGATCAGGGGGAGCAGCAGGAGCAGGCCGGCCCGACGGACTCGGTCGGAGGCAGTGCGCGTGGCGAGCAGCCAGAGTCCCCAGACTGTGAACAGGACCGGGACGACGAACATCAGGACGCTCGGGGCCACGACCGACCGGTGCGACAGCGCGACGGCGGCGATGCCGCTGACGAGGGCAGTACCGAAGACGATCCAGCGGTCTCCGCGGGGGATCCGGCGGTTCCGCAGCCACCAGATCGGGAAGGCGAGGGTCAGGATCGCGAGCGCGAGCAGCCGCATCAGGAACGCCCGGAACATCGGAATCTCGATGAGGCCGAGGCCGACGAACGCGGTCCAGTAGAACGCCACGAGGAGGACGGCAGGCCAGACACGCAGAGGAGTCGCCGACGCGGGAGTGTCGTTGGCCTCCGTTGCGGATGAGCCCGGCGCCGGATTGCCCGAAGGAGCATTGTCTGTCATGGTGGCCTCCGATCCGACTCGGGGAGATCAGGCATTGATCCGCCTGCGATATCCCGAGTTCAGACTTATTGATTAGACTGACGGTACAGTGAATTCGCCCGGGGTGTCAAGACGCCGGTCCGGTTCGTTGCTGGAATCCCTTTCCCTCGCAGGTCCCTTTCACGGTTTATGTCTCCCCGTCCCTATCGGCTTGGCGAACGTCAGGCGACGATTGATGAGACTCGCGAGTCGATCATTGTCGCCGCGAAAACGTTGCTGGCGGGGCGGCAGGGGGCGGCCGCGTTCACGATGGACGCGATCGCCAGGAAGGCGGGGGTGGCCCGCATGACCGTGTACCACCAGTTCGGTTCGAAGCGGGGACTGCTCGAAGCCCTGTTCGACCATCTGGGATCGCGGGGGCTCGTGCCGCATCTGCCGGCGGCGTTCGCTCAGCCTTCGCCGCGGGAGGGCCTCGCTCAGATCGTGGCGGCGTTCGGGCACTTCTGGGATTCGGACCGGATCGTGCTCAGGCGGATCCGCAGCCTGGCGGCGCTCGATGCCGACTTCGAGGAGGGGGTAAGGGCCCGCGACGAACGGCGGCGGATGGGGCTGCGGATGGTGCTCGGCCGGCTCTCGGAGGGGACGGGAAGTCCTCCCCCGGAGCGGATCGAGGAGTTCGTGAACGTGATCCACGCTCTGACGAGCTTCGAGACGTTCGATGCGCTGGCGGGAGAAAACGGCCGGCCGAAGGACGTTGTGCCGCTCGTGAATCAGCTGGTCGATTCGGTGCTGGACCGGGGGCTGGGATGAGCGGCCGTCCGATGGCGGCACGACGGGCGTGGTAGGATTTCGAGGATCGAAGACCGAGGACTCTGATGTCGATGCGTCCCCTGCTCTGCTTTGTGGCGATGATTCTCGGATGTTGCGGGGGCGTGTTCTCCGCTGAGGCGAGTGAGCGCGTGTTCGTGTTTCACCGGGAGCACATTCTCGGGACGTCGCTGGAGGTCCAGGTTGCTGCCGTCGATCACGAGGCGGCGCGACGGGCGGAAGAGGCGGCGGTTGCGGAGATTGAGCGGCTTTCGAAGGTCTTCAGCAGCTATGACGCAGGGAGTGAGCTCTGCAGGTGGGAGGCGCGGCCGAATGAGTCCGTTGTGGTCTCTCCTGAGCTGTTCGCGATGCTTCGAGCGTGCGAGCGGTGGACTGCGGCGAGCCGGGGGGCGTTTCATCCCGGTGTCGAGGGGCTGTCCCGGTTGTGGCGCGAGGGGGCCGAGTCTGGTGTTGTTCCGTCTCGCGAGTCGATTGACGGGGAGCTTCAGATCCTGCGGCAGCCTCAGTGGCGGCTCGAGGCGGCGACAGCAGGTGGCGGTGGAACTGCGACTTGGCTAGGGCGCGGGGCGCTGAGCTTCAATGCAATCGCCAAGGGGGAGATCGTCGATCGGGCGTGTGAGCGGGCTGCCCGTGAGTCCGGTGTGGCTGGGGTGCTGGTCTGTATCGGTGGCGACATGCGGGTGCGGGGGGCGATCGAGCGCGAGGTGCAGATCGTGGATCCCGGCAACGATGCCGAGAACGCTCGGCCTCTGCGAACCGTTCGTTTGATCTCCGGCGGGTTGGCGACGAGCGGCAACTATCGGCGCGGGTTCCGGATCGGGGAGCGGTGGTATTCGCACATTCTCGATTCGCGGACGGGGGAGCCGGTGGGCCGCGTTGTCGGGGCGACGGTGATGGCCGGGACTGCGGCGGAGGCGGATGCTCTGGCGACGATCTGCAGTGTGCTGGCTTCTGCGGAGAGCCTGGAACTTATCGAGCGTCTGCCGGGGGCGCGGTGCCTGCTCGTTCAGCAGGATGGGACGGTCGTTGAGTCCTCGCGCTGGCGTGATCGAGAGAGCTCTGGTTCCAGGGACCTGTCATCGGATGTGGCGTTGACGGCGGCCGATGGGGAGGAGGAGCGAGCGACTGCCGAACGGGAGAAGCGGCCGGCGGGGGAGCCGATGGAGCTGGTGGTGCGGTTTGAGCTCGCGAAGAGTGAGGGGTACGACTATCACCGGCCGTATGTAGCGGTGTGGCTGGAGGACGAGGAGGGGAAGCCGGTGCGGACGGGGCTGCTGTTTCTGGAGACGAAGCAGCCGGGGCCGCAGTGGCATCGGGAGTTGATCCGGTGGTATCGGAATGATCAGGCGCGGCGAGAGACCGACGAGACCGATCTGATCGGGACGGTGTCGGGGGCGACGCGGGGGCCGGGTGAGTACAAGGTGGTGTTTGACGGGCTGGATGATCGGGGGAAGGCGCTCAAGCCGGGGAAGTATGTGTTGCTGCTGGAGGCGTCGCGGGAGCATGGGGAGTATCAGTTGATCCGGAGCGGGCTGACGCTGGGGAAGGAGCCGATCGGGGTGACGAAGCTGAAGGGGGGCGTGGAGATCTCGGCGGCGTCGTACGAGTACCGGGCGGCGAAGAGCCGTGAGGCGAAGTGAAACGAAGCCGGGTCCAGGGCGGAGCCCTGGCCGCCGGAGGCGCTTCAACGTGGAACCGTCCAGACCACAACGGACAAGGCAGTCAAAACAAACGACTCTAGAAAGGGCTGATCCAGAATGTCGAAGTCCCTGTTTCCGGTCTGTGCCAGCTTCGGTCCCACGTTCATGGCGCTCGGCCTGCTCTTCCCGAATCGGGGCGGGTTTCCGTACGGCTTGCTCATGGCGGGGCCGGGGGCGCTCATGACTTCGGCGGCGATGATGCTGCTGTTCCGGATGCTGGTGAAGCTGGAGCGGGCTTCCTGATGCGGTGGGCCACGGCTCCATGGCTCGTGTTCATCCAATCTTCTCTTTTCTGTTGCATGCTTGGCGGCATGGGCCTGCGGGAGACGCTGTGACCCGATCTCTTCCATCCCAAGGAGGGAAACTCATGCTTGCGGACATCCGCCGGATTGCCGGACTGAATCTGATCTGCCTTGCGGCCTTTTCCGCGCCGCTCGTCAGTTGGGCCGAGGGGGATTCCCGAGAAGGGATCAGGCCGCAAGCCGAAGAGAAGCTGGTTCGAGATGTCACGACTCACGATCCTCTGGTTCAGGACCTCTACAACGTCCTGAACGAGCCGATCGCAGTTCCTCATCGGGTCAAGAAGCTCGAGAAATCGCTGTCAAAGATTGCGGAAGCACACAAGGTTGTGATCGTCGTTCGCGAAAGCGGGATGAGGCCGGAGCTCCCCTCGGATGACCGTCTTTCGGCCATCGAGCTGCGGGGCCGGACAGTCGGAGAAGCGCTCACTGAGCTTCTCGACCCGTACGGCCTCGACCACTTCGTTGACGGCGTTGGCATCGAAATCGACGCTGCCGAGACGGTTCGCCAGCGTGTCGAAATCCGCGCCTATGACGTCGAAGCGTTGCTCGCGCAGGGAATCACGATGAGCGAAGTGACCCGCGTGTTGCCGTACGGCGTGCTGTCACAAGAGCATCCCCGCCCGATTGTGATGGGGAGTCAGATGATCGTCGCGCTCAGCAAAGTCGAGCATGCGAGAGTTCTGGAGTATCTCCGAAAGTCGACGCCCGCTTCCATCCGCGCCACGCTCGCACCGTTCGGGCAGATCGTGCCGAGGAATGCCCACCCTCCAAGAGGCCTGACATCGAGGGACAACGGATCGGTTCACATTCGATCGCTCTTCTCGAACAGCGGTGATCGGGACGTGAGTGGAGTGGCGCGGTAGTAACACCGTTTCCGGCCCGCGTTCATTCAATCATCGTTTTGCTTCTCATGCTTGGCACCCCGGTTGGCCTGGGGGGCTGTTCTCAGTCCGCATGCTGCGATCTCAAGGAGGGAAACTCATGTTTGCATCCGCTCGCCCGGTCGTCGGATTCTTTCTCGTCGGCCTCGTAGCCCTTTCCGTGCCGCTCATCGGCCGGGCCGAGGTGGATTCCGACGAAGGAAAGGAGCCGTCGCCGGAAGGCTCACTGGTTCGAGACGTCACGACGTACCAGAAGGAGGTTCAGAATCTCCACGACATCCTGAACGGCCCGATGGCCGTCCACCATCGAGTCAAAAGTCTGCACAAGACTCTGCAGGCGGTCGCGGACAATCACAAGATCAACATCGTCGTGAACGAGCGAGGCCTCAGCAAGGAGCCTCCCTCCGATGACCGTCTTTCGGCCATCGAGCTGCGAGGCCGGACAGTCGGAGAAGCTCTGACTGAGCTTCTGGACGCATACGACCTGGACTACTACGTCTACGAAGGATGCATCACCGTGGACGCGGCGGAGACGGTCCGTAAACGGACGGAGATTCGGGCCTACGATGTCGGGCCGCTCCTCACGACGGAGGTTACGGCCAGCGACGTAGCCAGCGTCCTGCCGGTTTCCGGGGAAGAGATTCCGCATCCGATCGTGATGGGGAGTGTCATCGTCGTTTCCGTTAACAAGACGGGGCAGGCCCGCGTCCGGGATTTCCTGCGGAAGTCGACCCCCCGCTCCATTCGGGCCGAGGTCGCGCGTCGCGCTCGGCCCCAGCCAGCGAAGCCGAACGGTTTGAAGGACCTGACGTGGTGGGAGGGGAGCGGGGCGGACGTGGGAGAGGGATGAGTCGTTGGCGGCGAGCGGTGTGCTGGCTCGTTCCCGAGCCGCTTTACTCGCCGTAGATGCCCTCGTAGGATCAGCCCGCACTCCCGCCGGCAGCTTCGGGCTGCCTGTCCTGCCTTCCCTCTTCGTCTGGAACTGGAGTCTCTCGATGCGACGTGCTTCGTTTGTTCTCGCCGCGTGCCTCTCGGCTGCGATCTCCGTCCCGTCCCTCTTTGCGGCGGACGTCTACGACTATGACGCGGTCCATTCCTCGATCAGCTTCAAGGCCCGCCATCTCGACATCAGTTGGATCCACGGCCGGTTCAACGAGGCCGAAGGGAAGTTTTCGATCGACCGGGAGAACCCGGCCAAGTCGAGCTTCACCCTGTCGATCAAGGCGGACAGCGTCGACACCGCGAATACCAAGCGGGACGAGCACCTCCGCCAGCCGGACTACTTCGACACGAAGCAGTTCCCGACGATCGACTTCAAGAGCACGAGCGTGAAGCCGGTCGAGGGGGGCTATGAGGTGACCGGCGACTTCAAGATGCACGGCGTCACGAAGCCGATCACGCTGCTCCTCAAGGGGGGGAAGGAACACGACTTCAAAGGGACGAAGCGGGTTGCTTTCTCGACCGAGCTGTCGCTGAAGCGGAGCGACTTCGGGTTCGACAAGAACGCCATCGGTCCGATCGGCGATGAAGCCCTGATCGTGATCGACTGCGAAGGGATGCGCAAGTAGTCCACGATGCCCGATCCGCTGCTGTATCTCCAGGGGATCGCGGCTGCTGTCTGCGCGAGCGCGGCGGTGATGGGATTCATCAGCCGCCGCGCTTCGCTGTCTTCTCGCCGGTCCTCCGGGGCCGGTCTGCTGTCGCTTGCCGGCGGGCTCCTGGCGGGTTCTTTGGCGCTCCGGCTGATTCCGCGATGGCCCCCGGTGAACGGGCTCGACAGGTTTCTGGCGATCGTTCTGCCGGCGGCGCTCCTGATTGAATGGCTAACGAGACGAACCGGTGTTCCGCGGTGGCTGGCGCTGGCCTTGAGAGGGGGGCTGGCTGTGGGGAGCGGGCCCGTGCTGCTCTGGGGCTCCGTCTATCTGGGGGGCTCACAAGGGGCATGGAGTCCGGTGATGGCCGCTTTGATCCTCGGAGCCAGCGCCGCCACTCTGGTCCTGGCGCGGTGTCTGGCGGAAGAACTCTTCGAGAGATCGCCTGGTGTTACTGTGCCTCTGCTCGTGGCCGTTTGCATCCAGTCGGCGGGACTGGCGGTGATGCTCGCGGGGTATCTCAAAGGAGGGGCGGCGGCGTTTCCGATGGCGGCTTCGCTGGCGGCGATGGCCCTCGTCTCGTATTGGAGAGGGCCGGAGTTCGCTTCTTCGATTCGGGCCAGTCTTGCGGTGGCGGTGGTCGGTCTCTACGGGATCGTGTTCATCGGCCGGCTCTTCGGTGGGCTGTCGACCTGGAGCGCCCTGGTGCTGCTGATGGCCCCGGCTGCGCCGTGGCTGGTTGAAGCATTGCCGCTTCGGTCGAGCCGTCCGCGACTGGCTGCGGGACTGCAGGTTCTCTCGACCGTTTCGGCTCTGGCCCTTGTTCTCGTTCCCGCGGCGATCGACTTCGTCCAGCGGTCGCTGCCGCTCCTCTGAGGGCCGCGGCCGTCGCGGACTCTCGGCGGCCGGCCGCTCAGTGGTCGGCGTTCGGGTCGTTCGGGAGGTGGAGCTGGTCCCGGTGGAAATGCAGACCGGGGATCGCCTTGATGAGCCGGTACAGCGAGTCGTCCGACGCCGTGCCCCCGTCGAGATAGAACGACTCGAGCCACGTCATCCGGCCGAGCGTGTCGATCCCCTTGTCCGTGATCGGGATTCCGACGAGGTGCAGCCCGCGGAGCGAGCGGAGCTCCGCGATCGCCCCCATTCCCTCTTCGGTCACCTTCGAGCTCGAGAGCCGCAGCAGCCGGAGGTTCTCGAGCCGCGCGAGCTCCTTGAGTCCCGCGTCGCTCACTTGCGAGCGGGAGAGGTTCAGCGTCTTGAGGCCCGAGAGCGAGGCGATCTCGCGGAGATGCTCGTCGGTGATTGCGCCGCCGATGTGGAGGAGCTTCAGCTGCGGCAAGTTCTTGAGGGCCTGCAGCGACTCCGGGCGGCCCGTGAACTCGGCGATGCGAAGCTCGGCGGTCTCAGCCGGCAGTCGGGCGAGGTCGTCCTCTGTCAGCCGCTCGACGTTCGTGACCCGCGGATCCTGCTCCGTCTCCTTGGCGGGTGTCCCGCCCGACGGAGGAGTCGGCGCCGGGCTGCAGCCGACGAGGAGGCCGGCTAGGCCGAGCGCGAGAGCAGCTCGCTCAGCTCCTGCGACCAGACTGCGCCGCCCGCGAACTTCGAGGCGATCCGCACCTTGTGCGGGCGTTCGGGGACCGGCAGAGCCCAGGGGATCGTGGAGAGAAGCAAGATCGGGCATGTCGGCGTTCGGTCTCCAGCAAACAGGGAGTTCCAGGTGGCGTTGGGCCCTGCAGGGTCCGCATCGAGGAGGAGGGCGTCGAGCCCCTCGTCGCTGGCGGTTGCAGTTTCGATCGTCGCTCCGTGGTGGCGGAGCTCATCTTCGCAGAACGCGCGGAAGGCGTCGTCGGGGGATGCGACCGCCACCCGCATCGCAAGTCGCGAGCCCGTGGCTGCCGCCTCGGCCAGGAAGACTTCCGACCGGTCTGCCGTCGAGGGGAGCGGAGGGCGGGCCCCTTCCCAGGCGTCGAGCTCCACTGCCAATCGGCGCGCGAACTGGTCCTCGGTGATCCACAGCCCCGCCGCTTCGAAGTGGCGGTTGCGGGCCGCGCTCAGAGACCACGGGCCGCCGACGATGAGGAGCCGCAGGCCGGCGGACTGCCGCATCCAGCCAGCCGCCCGCTCCAGGTCGAACTCATCCGGGTGACCGACGAACTGCAGCACGAGGTCGGGCGGATCGGTCGCCGTGTTTCGGTTGCTGGCGTCCTGAACCGTCATGGTCATCGAGGGGCGACTGGCGGTTTCGCGCGCGAGGATCTCGCTCGCTCCTGCCGATAGACTCCCCCGGACCGCAATGCGGATGGGGCGGGCGGCGTCGGACGGGAGCGGCGGGGTCAGAGAAAAATCCTCGTTGCCGAAAACGAAAACGGGGCGTGAGTTTCTCACGCCCCGTTTCGATCTTCAATCCGCCGCGGCCGGCCGCGGCGGTTCCGGTGACTTCGAGCGGCTACTTCTGGAAGAGCTTGCTCGTCGTTCCCGACGATTCCTTCTGGGCTCCGATCCGGTCCGGGGTGTACTTGCCGCTGACCGCGCCCGGGGAGGTCCGGTCGCCGAGCGGCTCATTGATCCCCGTGCTGCGGGCGCCCGCCTTCAGCGTGAAGGGGCGGCTTTCGCCCGGGCGGAACAGCCGCTGCTGCGGTTCGATTCCCATCATCGCCAGGAAGTCCTGGAGGTTGATGACCCGCACGCCGTTCTCGGTCGCTTCGTCGACGAGCGCCTTGTGCTCGGCAAGGATCCGCCGGATCTGCTCCTGCTTTTCGTCCTGGCCGGGCCACAGGGTCGGGTCGCCGAGCGGGCCGACCACGAGGAACTTCGTCTTCGGGGTCAGCTTGGCGTCGGCCGGCTCGCGGACCCCCTGCTCGTTCACGAGGACTTCGATCTCGGCGTTGGACGACTTCAGGCGGTCTTCGAGCATCTTGCGGTCATAGGTCCCGTCGCCGTCGAAATCGATCATCCCGACGAACGAGAACCACTGCTGCTTGCCATGGTGCCAGACCGGCGAGTAGATCGGATCTTCTTCCGCGATCGGCCGCCGCAGGTCTTCCGAGATGATCCGGACCTTGGCGCGGTGCGGGCCGAGGATCTCGGTGACTTCGATCTTGGCCTTGATGTCCTTCTGCGTCCGGGAGATGCCCGAGTTGTCCTTTACATAGACCGAGAAGCTGGTTTGCGGACGGAGGTTGTCGAGCGAGCCGAGGTTGATCCACGCGATGTGGTTCTCCGGATCGACCCCCTGGATCGTTCCGTCGGCGACTTCGAAGTTCGGATCGAGGACGTCCTGGAGCTGCTTGCGGTAGTAGAGGACCGTCGCCTTGAGTGTGCCGATCCGCTTTTCGTAGTCGTCCTTGGTCCGCTGCAGCTCGTCACGGAGCTGTTCTTTTTCGACCCGTTCACGGCGGAGCTCGTCATCGGCCCGCGCGATCTCCATGTCCTTCCCCTTCAGAACTTCTTCCTTCTCGGCGACGAGCTTCTGGAGGTCCGCTTCGGCGGCGTTCTTGGCGGCCATCAGTTCGTCAACGCGGGCCTGAGCCTGGGCGTTGACCGCCTGCAGCTGCACGTTGAGCCCTTCCTTGTCCTTGCGGAGGGTCGCCACTTCGGCGCTCATCGTCGCGAACTTGGCGGCGAAGTCGTTGAGGGCGGCGGTGACGTTCGTCAGGGCGGCCGGGTTGTTTTCGGCCGACAGGGCGCTGACCTTCTTGATCAGGGCGGTCATGTCGGTGACGACGGTGTTCGGCTTCGTCGGATCAGCGGTCGAACCGACTTCCGGCTGGTTGTTGCCGGCGATCGTCTTGAGCTCCTGGATGTCCTGCGCGTACTTGTTCGAGATCGCTTCCGCACCCGCCTTGCCGTCGTTCGCGGTCTTGAGCTGGGCCTGGGTCAGGCGCATGTCCTTGAAGGCCATGTACCAGCCGCCGCCGCAGACGGCCGCCACCAGGAAGAGGAAGATGGCGAAGAAGTGGATCGCTTCCGGCTTCTTGGACGGAGCTGCCATGTCGAATGCTTTCGTCAGGGAGTTGGCTTCCGCAACACGCCGTTGCGACCAAGGGCACCGTCCCAGCCATGGGACACGGAATCTCTCTACCTTTCGGTCATCGAGAGCGCGGGCTTGATCCAGGTCCGGCGGGTCCCTGCAGAACGCAGGACCGGCAGCGTCGGACGACTTTCACCCAGTGTTCAATTCAGTGTACGCGGCGCGCTACTCAAGTCAACAACTTCCTGCGCCCGCAGAAGAAACGGCGCCACGAGAGAAGCCAGCCCGCCCTTGTCCGGCCCCCTGACTGGCCTATTCGGCTCAGGCGTTACAGGCGGACACGCGGTCAGGAGGAGCCAGAGAGTCGACCGAGACCGCGATCAGAGTCAGACGGACCCGGAAGTGATCGAAGCCCCGCGAGAACGGGGCTTCGATCACAGAGGTCTCATGCAACGTCCGGCGTCTAGCGTTCGGAGACGAGGTTCGCTTTGCCGTGGCGGGTGATTTCCTTCACCACGTAAATCGGCTTGCCGCGGGGGTCGGTGTCGGTCCCCGAGAATTCGCCGGTGACGAGGATGATCTCCCCGTCGCCGATCCCCATCAGTTCCGGCTGGTCGCCGATCGTGACACAGCCGGAGAGCTCGTCCGCTGCGTCCGGGGCGTCGCTGTAGACGAGGCTCCAGTGGCGGTCGGTCTTTTCGTAGTTGACCACCCCCCGCAGCCACTTGTAGTTCTGCGAGTCGTAGGCGAACGGCGTGGTCCCGTCGGCAATCGGGATGATCGGTTTGAGGGCCCGGCCCGGGACGGTCCCCTCGGTGGCGGGCGGGTCGAACAGCGGATCGGCGGCGACCGCCGGGGGGCGCTCGCGGGCGGCGAACGGATTCGCACCGGCACCCGCCGGCTGGACGTCAGCAAAGGGAGATCCGGGTCCGGGGCCGAGGGGGATCGTTCCTCCCACCGGTTCGCGGAGGACCGGCGGCTGGAACTGCACCGAATCGCGGGGGACCGGGACCGGGTTGCTGCCGGGGCCAAGGCCCCCGCCCGGAGCGGGATTGTACGGTGGAGCACCACCCAGAGGATTCGCTCCCCCGCCCGGTTCCGGGATGGGGGTCAAGCCGGTGGGGCCTGCCGGGGCGGCCCGGAACGTCGACCCGGCGTCCGGCGTCGGCTGCATCATCGAGCCCCCGCCGTTCGGGACATAGCTCGGGCCGGGGGTCATTGTCTGAATCGGCTGCCCGTAGGGCTGCATGTACGGCTGGCCGTAGCCTCCGCCCCCCCCGGCCGGGTAGCCGTAGGGGCTCGAATAACCGTACGGAGAATAGCCCGGTCCCTGGCATCCCATAGGGATCGCCAGCACCGTGAGAATGGCCCAATGGACTCTTGCCATGACTCGGCTCCCTCCGTGTCGCATCGAATCGGGACTCCATTCCCGACCGGAGACCGCGGGCACGGGTGACTCGTCACGCGTCAAAAACGGAGACGAATTCCAGGGCCTCGGGCCTCCGCCGAGCGGCAGGACCTGACGAAAGAGTGATCCGTCGGGATTCCAGCGGCTCGGCGAAATCTGCCGGATTGAAGTGAGTCAGTCGAAACCTGTCCAGATCGGTTTCCGGCGATTTCGGCCGGTCCAGTGCGGGGTTTCCGCTGGACTCTCGTCGGCAGGAGAGCTGTAAGGCATGACTGAGAAGAGAGATCCGGAACGCCGGTCTGGCGCGAGGGCGAGCACGTTCCCGAACGGGGGGCTCAGTCCTTTCCGGACCGCTTCGGGCTCTCCTTGGGAGCGTTCGCCTTGGCGAGCTTCTTGAAATGCTTCTCGACGGTGGCCAGGAGCGGGTCGATCGTGAACTTCTGGATCCTGTGCGGCGGCTTCCAGGGGAACCACGAATACCCGTCATGCTCGGTCAGCGTGATCTCGACGTTCCCCTGGATCGAGCCGAGGAAGATCACCAGCTTCTTGAGGGTCTTCTTGCCGTCGGTCCGGACGTACTTGACGTAGTACTCCTGCTCGTAGCGGAACGTCGGGTCGAGCGTCACCGCCTCGGCCGGAATGCCGGTCTCCTCCCACATCTCCCGCAGGGCGCACTCCAGCTCGGTCTCCCCCTCGTCGATGTGCCCCTTCGGAAGGTCCCACCGCTTGGGATGCTTCATGAGGAGGAACTCCGCCGGCGGCGATCCGCGTACGATCAGGACTCCGCAGGACTTCAGTTCGGGCATCAGGACCACTCCGGCGGGCCGCCACCGAACGTCCTTCGGGGGGCGGAAAGGGGCGGCGAGGGGGGCCGTCGAACTATCGGGCGAGGGCCCCGGACTGTCCAGCGGCCCGGCCTGTTTTTGAGAACGCTCCGCAAACCGGACGCCGGCAGCGAACCGATTCGTCACAACCCCTCTCCTTTTCCTGACCTGCATCCAGGAAGATTTTGTGGAGCGGGGCGGTCCCGCCACGTTGTCACCGCTCCGGTGGCTCCTCACAATACGCCCTTTCCGGCTCTCGCCCCTTCAGGAGTGCTTTGCGTGGCCCCCCCGGCGGATTTCGCGTACCAGACCAGCATCTCGCCCGATTGTCAGACCCGGTATTCCACGGGGCAGGTGCTGACGGTCTGCCCGGAGAGCCACGACCTCCTCGACGTCCGCTATGACTGGGACAAGATCCCGGTGCCGAAGTCGCTCAAGGAGTTCGAGCGCCGCTGGAGCACCCGCTACAACCCGCTCGACTACAGCGGCGTCTGGCGGTTCCGCGAACTCCTGCCGTTCGCCCCCGACGATCAGATCGTGACGATCGGCGAAGGGCAGACCTACCTGCAGAAGGCGGACCAGGTCGGCCGGTATGTCGGCATGAAGCCGGGGCAGCTGTTCCTGCAGTACGAAGGGCTCAACCCGTCGGGATCGTTCAAGGACAACGGGATGACCGCGGCGTCGACCCACGCCCGGATGGTCGGCGCGAAGATGACCGCCTGCGCCTCGACCGGCAACACGAGCGCCTCGCTCGCGATCTACGCCGGGGTGTCGGGGCTGTTCCGCTGCCTGGTGTTCGTCGGGAGCGGAAAGATCGCCTACGGCAAGCTGTCGCAGGCGCTCGATTACGGGGCGGTGACGATCCAGATCGCCGGCGACTTCGACGACGCCCTCGAGCAGGTCCGGGCGGTCTGCGAGAAGTCGAACATCTATCTCTGCAACAGCGTCAACCCGTTCCGCCTCGAAGGGCAGAAGTCGATCATGTACCGGGTCCTCGAAGGGCTCGGCTGGGAAGTCCCCGACTGGATCGTCGTCCCTGGTGGCAACCTCGGGAACTCGAGCGCGTTCGGGAAGGCGTTTCTGGAGCTCAAGGAGCTGGGGCTCATCGACCGGATTCCGCGGCTGGCCGTGATCAACGCCGCCGGGGCGAACACGCTGTACGAGCTGTACGAGAAGCAGGGACTCCGCTGGAACGGCGGCCGTCCGCAGCAGGAACTCGTTGACTCGTTCTACAAGGACATGACCGCCCGGAACCGCCGGGCCGACACGCTGGCGAGCGCCATCGAGATCAACCGTCCGGTCAACCTGAAGAAGTGCCTGCGGGCCCTCGACGCCTGCAACGGCGTGGTCCGGGAGGTGGACGACGCGGTGATTCTCGACGCCAAAGCCCAGATCGGAGCGGGCGGGTTCGGCTGCGAGCCGGCGAGCGGCGGGAGCGTTGCCGGTGCGAAGCTCCTGCGCGAGCAGGGGGTCATCGCCCCCAGCGACCGGGTCGTCTGTATTCTGACGGGACACCAGCTCAAGGACCCGACCGCGACTGTCGGGTACCACTCCGCCCCCGAGGTCGACGAGGCGCGGAAACTGGAGAAACGGGGAATTGTGAAGCGCCCGTTTCAGAATGCTCCCATCGCCGTGGCCAATGACATCGACCGAATTCTGGAAGTCATCGCCCGAGTTGGATAAGATTCGGCATCAATTTGCAGTCGGAAAGGCGTCCGCATGGAAGGGTGACGCGCTTTCCTCCGGCGGCGCGGAGCGCGTCGTGGCGTCCCCTTCGGTTCGAGGATGAGCATGTTCAGTCCTTTCGAGGAACTGGAACAGTTGGCGGAACACCTTCCGGATGAGGGAGAATGTCTCCTCATCTCCCGCCGCGACGGTGAGCTGACTTACGAGCCCTACCGCCGGGATGACCTGCGCGATGGCGTCGAGGAGGCGAGCCTCTACGGCCGCCTCGTCCAGGCGAACGAGCGCCTCAATTCGCTCGGGACGTTCCCCCTCTGGACCTCCGCACTCGGCTTCGTCGCCTTCGGCGTCGTGAGCCATGCGACGTTCGAGGGGGCGTGGCAGGTGTGGTACATGCTGCCGCTGCTGCTCGTGTTCACCCTCTGCGTCTGCTTCCACTGGATCCGCTGGCGGCAGGAGATCGTCTTTCAGACGGAGATCCTCCCCGCGCTCCGGATGGAGCTCCGCCGCCGCAAGGTCGACGTCTATTCGCTGATCGCCGGAGTCCGGCAGCATTCGGAACTCCGGACGCTGCTCGACGAACTGGTCCGTTGGGCGCCCGAGGCGGACCCCGCCGCCGGCCTGTCCGACCGCCGCCGATAGTGTTCGTTCACGGCGGGGCAATGTTGTCCGCCTCGATGACCCGTGTCTCCATGGACGCGGTGGCTTCCTCGCCTCCCGTCCCCTGCCGCTCATGATTCCCAACGTCGCTCCCTCGTCTGCTCAAGAAACCCTGATGGAACTGGCTCAGCGCGTCGTCGACCAGGTCGACGGCATCATCACCCGCGCCGAAGCGGCCACGAAGCCGCTCGAGATCGATCCCTTCCACAAGGAGCTGTTCGAGCTGTTTGTCCTCGCCCAGGGGGCGGGACTGACCGCCGACGGGGCCGATCCCGACCTGTCGGCGGATGGCCTGTGCCGGGCGCTCTCGGAGCGGTGGGGGCTCAAGTCGGCGGCGGAGCAGAGCCTGAGCACCCATTCGCGGATGGCGGATGACCAGCTCGCCAAGATGCGGAGCCTCTGGTCGGTGATGCGGATGTGGATGGAGTGGAGCTACGCCTGGGACCGCTGGGCGGAGTTCCACACGAAGTAGGGCGCTGTCTTCCGGGATGGGTTAAACACCAAGACTCCAAGGTGCCACGAAGGGCACCAAGGAATTCTGGTGTTCGCTGGTTCCCGTGCGCCAGGCTGGACCGCGCGGGGGCGAATTGGGGCATTCGGGCTGGAGCTGTTGTCTCCGCTTGGATTTCCGGCGGTATGCTGGAATGGGCCTCGCCTGCGGTGATCTGGCGGGGCCGCGGCGGGTTTTCGGGCAAGTTGGCGAATGCCCGATTTTTGGCGTGAGTCTCCGGAAACCGCTGCGCCTGTTGAGGAAGACCATTCCGTTCCGGCCGAGGCGGTCATGCTGAACGACCCATGCAGCTTCTTCACGTTCGTGTGCGGGGGGCTCCTCGTTCTCTTCTATCTGAGATCGATCGTGCACCGGCTCGGACGAGAGTCCGCCGCCGCGAACGACAAGCTCTCCCGGCAGGTGAAGCGGCTCCAGGAGGGACTCGAAGAGCAGACCGTTCTGGTCCGCCGGATTCTCGGGACCGTCCGCCCCCCCGCTTCGATCCCGCTCGCTGACAGTTCGTCCGAAGAGGTCACGGTCGACGAGTCGCAGATCCTCGAGGAGCCGCAGTTCGCCAGCGAACCTGTCACTCCGTACGCCTGGAAGACCGATCCACCTCCGGCGGAACTCTCTCCGAAGCCGCAGGAGAAAGAGGCGGGCGAAGAGAAACGGGAGTCGGACGTCGAAAAGCTCCGTCGAAAATTCCGGCCGAGCGAGACCGAACGGCCGGCCTGGACTCCGGTCTCTCCCACGGTTTCCCCTTCCTCACCACCCCCTCCTCGGCCTGCTCCGAATGTGGAGCCGGCTCGGGCGCCGGCTTCCGAGTCGCCCCGGAACGAGCCCCCCTATCCGCCGCGGAGCGAACGGCGCCCCGTACCGAAGCCGGAGCCCGAGGCCGTTCCGAGCCGCTTCGAAGCGGAAGCGGCCGCGGTTCTCCAGAAGATCTGGAACTGGATCGTCGTCGGCGAGGAACACGTCCCGCAGGGGGTGTCGTTCGAATACGCTTTTGCCAGCCAGTGGCTGCTCCGGATCGGGATCATCCTGCTCGTGGTGGGGATCGGGTTCTTCCTCAAGTACTCGATCGATCGAGACCTCATTACGCCGGTCGGCCGTGTGGGACTCTCCGCCATCGCGGGGCTCGGCCTCCTGATCGGCGGGACCCGGATCCTCGGCGGGAAGTTCAAGGTCTTCGGACATGGCTTGATGGGGGGCGGGATCGCGACCCTCTACTTCACCGTCTTTGCCGCCGCCAGCTTCTACAAGCTCATCGAACAGCCGGTCGCTTTCGGACTGATGTTCGCCGTCACGGCCCTCGCCGGGTTCATCTCGGTCCGGTTCCACGCCAAGCTCGTGGCGATCCTGGGAGTGCTCGGCGGCTACGGCACGCCGATCCTGCTCTCGACCGGCGTAGCGAACTTCCCGGGGCTCTACGGCTACATGACGATCCTGGGACTCGGGATCCTGGGGATCTGCACCTACAAGAACTGGCCCCTGCTCCACTACCTCGGCCTCGTCTGCAACTGGGGGCTGGCGCTCGCGGCCCTCCGGCAGTACGAGCTGACCGACTTCTGGACGGTGCAGCCGTTCCTGGTCGGGTTCTTCGTCCTCTTCTCGACGATGGTGTTCCTCTACAACCTGCGGACCCGTAAGAAGTCGAACCTGCTCGATGTGCTGGTGCTGTTCGCCAACGCGGGCGTCTTCTTCGTGACGTCGTTCCGGCTGATCGACCAGCAGTTCCCCCGCCATGCGACCGCGATCCTCACGCTGGGACTCGCCGCGTTCTACATGGTGCACGTCTACTACTGCCTCGCCCGGAAGGTGCTCGACCGGGAGCTGATGCTGAGCTTCATCGGGCTCTCCGCCTTCTTCCTGACGGTCACCGCGCCGCTGATTCTCTCGACCGCCTGGATCACGGCGAGCTGGGCGGTGCAGGCCTTCATCCTGCTCTGGATCGCCATCAAGCTCGACAGCAACTTCCTGCGGCATGTCGCCTACCTGCTGTATGCGATCGTGTTGTTCCGGTTCGGGACGTTCGACCTGCGGGTGCAGTACGGGGGACCCGGGCTCGCGGAACTTCCGCTGGCCGACTACCTGCGGGGACTCGTCAGCCGGATCGTGATGTTCGGCGTGCCGATCGCCTCTCTCGGCGGGGCGTGCCGGCTGCTCCGGAACTCCCCTGCTCCGTCGAGCCTGGCGGTCGACCGGGAGGCGGACATCGGCGGACTGGTGCCGCACGTTTCGGCTGCAACGACGCTGCTGCTCCTGACGATCGGGACGCTGTTCCTGTCGTTGCATCTCGAGATCAACCGCTCCGTCAGCTTCCTCGTCCCGGGCTTCCAGCTCCCGGCCCTCACGATCCTGTGGGTGGCAATGTGCGGATTGCTGTTGTGGGAGTTCCGCCGCCGCGAGAACGACACGGTGCTGGTGGTGTTCGGTCTGTTCGTGGCGGGGCTCGTTGCCAAGCTGATGGTGTTCGACATCCCGTTCTGGCAGCTCTCGGACCGGTTCTGGTACGACGGTCCCTACAGCTTCCGGGCGGGGGGCTTCCGGCTGATCGACTTCGGGGCGGCGATCGCCTTCTTCGCCTGGGCCGGCTCGCTGTTCGGGCGGACCCGGACCGCGGCCCAGCACCAGTCCGGCTTCGGCGTGCTGGCGGTCGGAACGGGCTTCGTCTTCTCGACGCTTGAGCTCAACAGTTTCCTGCATACCTACCAGGAGGGGCTGCGGTTTGGCGGGATCTCGATCCTGTGGTCGCTGTTCGCCCTGGCGTTCGTCCTGTTCGGGATCCGGCGGAACATCCGCTGGCTGCGGTATGTCGGCCTCGTGCTGTTCGCCATCGTGGCGGGGAAGGTGTTCCTCGTGGACCTCGCCCGGCTCGACCAGATCTACCGGATCGTCGCCTTCATCGTCCTGGGAGTGCTGGTCCTGAGCGGATCGTTCCTGTACCTGCAGTACCGCCAGACCTTCGCCACCGACGGCGATTCCGAGAGAGAGGAGCAGCTATGAACCGATCGCACCTCCATCGTCCCGCTCGTGCCGTGGGATTCGTGATTGTCCTGGTCGGACTGACCGGCTTCGTCCGCGGGGCGGTCGCCCAGGACGGCGAGCAGGACAAGGCGGGACAGCACTTTCGAGTGGTCCGAGCAATCGAGACCGCGCCGCTCGAGCGGGGGGAGCTGGTTGCCGTTTCGCTCGACAGCGCGGTATTCCAGGAGGGGCAGCCCTCGTTTGCGGACCTGCGGATCGACGGGCCGGCTGGAACGTGGAACTCGTTTGTCGTGCAGACGCGCCGCGGGGCGCGGGAACGGCGTGTCGAATGGACGGACGCTGCGCGGAACGTTTCGCTCCGGCCGCTTCCCGAGGGACAAGGGATCGAGATTCGGTTCACCGGCGACCCGAAGCGGAAAGAGGCACCGACAGAACTGCGGATCGTCACCGGACTGAAGGACTTTGAGCAGCGGGTCCGCGTGTACGACGACGAGACCGGCGCGGTGCTGCGCGACGACGCGGTGATCTTCGACTATTCGCGGTACATCGATTTTCGGGATGCGGCGATTCCGCTGCCGGCCGGGGAGCATCGGCGGTTCCGCCTCGTGATCGACGCGCCGACTTCGGAGCAGGCGTCGCAGCTCAAGGAGCTGTCGAAGACGTTCCGCGGGGGCGTTGAGGAGACGGTCGAAGAGCGGCGGGCGGTCCTCGACCGGCCGTTCCGGATCGATCGGGTCGAGCTCAGGGGGACGCTGATCGCCAGCGACGGGGCGTATGACCTCGAGACCGAATACCCCGTCCTGAAGATGAGGACCGAAGAGGACCGCGAGAGGCGGGAGACTGTCGTAACGTTCGAGACCCATCGGACGCCGGCGTCGCGCCTGGAGTTGGAGATCGACGGGAAGAACTTCAGCCGGTCCGCCACGGTCGAAACAGAGACCGAGCGAAACGGCCAGACGGAGTGGACCGCGGTCGGGACGGCGACGCTGACCCGGTTCGATTTCCGGGGGGAGAAGAAGGAGCAGCGGAACATCCCGTTGCAGGGAGGTCGGTATGCGAAGCTCCGAGTTCGGATTGCGAACCGGGACAACTCGCCGCTGAGCGTGACCGGCGTCCGGCTGATCGGGCCCGAGTATGAGGCGGTGTTCCTGGGTGAGCCCCGGACGGCATACCGGATGCACTACGGGGCGGATGTGTCGGGAGCACCGGACTACGACGTGGCGGCGATCCGGGCGGCGCTCGGGACGAGTGCCCGGCCGGTGATGGGGAAACTTGGCGCGGTCCAGCCGGGGACCGCTCCAGTCGGGGGGCCGCCTCCCAAGCGAGCCAATCTCTGGAATGACCCGCTCGTGCTGGGGGCGATCATCGTGGCGCTGATGGCGCTGCTCGGGTTCGGGCTGATGCATGCCGGCCGGGCGGTCAGTGCGCTGCCGGCGGATGAGAATGGTTCGGCCGGAAAGGAGTGAGCTTGAGTGAGCGGCTGTCGCACGGGGCGGCCCAGGAAGAATTCTGTGAAAACCGGAGGCTTGGTTCCGGAAATGTGCTGATGTGAGGGGGGGACCGAGCGTCGTACTCCGGCGGGATCCCCCGGGAGCTACGACGGCTCGGCGGCGACGGTCCCCGCTGGTCCTGCGCATTCCGGAGGCTCGCCATGGCTCGATGGTGCTGGCTCGCTGGCGTTCTTGTTTTGAATCTCGGTCTGTGGGTGGGGGGAGTCGGGGCGGCGGGAGCGGGAGAGCTGCCGGCCGGCGCCGAATGGGGGAGCGACGAGCCCCCGGAGTCGATCGCCCGGCTGATTCTGATCCGGGAGACCCGGGCCGCGGAACCGGAGCCCGTGACTGCCGTGGAGCGCGCCGCGATTCAGCGGCGGGAGCTGATCGCGGCGATGCAGCAGCTCCAGGAAGAGTACTGCAAGGCGGGGAATCTCGATGCCGCGCTCCTCGTCCGGCGGCAGCTCAAGGTGCTGGAGCGGCAGGCGGCGGTCTCGTTTCCCCCCCTCCCTGCCCCGGCCAACCCCGCGACGTCGATCCCCGTCCTTCCGAATCCGGCGCTAGGCCAGGCGTCCGAAGTCCCGCGAGGCTTTGGACGGACGATCGGCAAGACGTACTTTCTGCACGTGACCGGCCGGACCGACGGGCCGATCTGGGGGAGCGGGCTTTACACGAGCGACTCGGACATCGGGACCGCCGCAGTCCATGCCGGGCTGTTGAAGGCGGGTGAGAACGGTGTGGCCCGCGTGACCGTGCTGCCGGGAGAAGCCCGCTACCAGGGCTCGCCCGCCCACGGCGTAACGACGAACTCGTGGGAGTCGTATCCCTCGAGCTTCCGAATCGACGGCGTCGGCCAGACGGTGACGACCGCCTACCACCTTCGCGGGCAGTCGGTCGAGCCGATCACGGTCCACGTGGTCGGCCGGACGGGCGGCACCGTGTGGGGAACCGATGACTACACGGATGACTCCGACATCGCGACGGCGGCGGTCCATGCGGGACTGGTCAAGGTCGGCGAAGAGGCGCTGGTGCGGCTCACGCCCGGAGCGGGAATGGGCTCTTACGTCGGATCGACGCGCAACGGGGTTGCGTCGCTCAACTACGGGAACTGGGGCGGGACCTACCGGCTTGCCCGCGAGACTGCTTCCCTCCCGGCGGAGCGACTGACGGGAGTCACCAACCTCGAAGCGATGCGGTCGAAAGTGGGAGCGGTCTACATCGTGGAGCTGACCGGCGGTGTTGACGGGGTCGTGTACGGGGCAGATTCTTATACGACGGACTCGAATCTGGCCGCTGCGGCAGTCCATGCGGGGCTCTTGGAGCTTGGGCAGACTGCAATCCTGGCAGTCGAGATCACCGGAGAGCGGACCGGGTTTGCCAGCTCGACGCGGCATGGGGTGACCTCCCACAGCTGGGAGACCTGGGGCGGGTTCCGGTTCGTGGCGGTCCCGGCGACGGACGGGAAGAAGTCCGTCGATATCAAGGATCCCAATCTCCCGCCGGTGCAGAAGGGGCGGTGGGAAACCAGTCCGTCGGGTGTCCATTTCTACTGATCCGGTCTGCCAGCGGCTCTCCGGAAACGACAACACCCTCGGCGCAGGCCGAGGGTGTTGTCGTTTGACTCGCGTGCCAGACACCGCCCCCCTTCCTCACACGGGGACGGCATCTGACACAGTTCGCTTGCGGGCCGGGTTACTGGGCCCGTTTGACGGAGACCTTGTGGACGCTCGGCTGGACCTTCGGGAGGGAGAGGGTCAGAAGACCGCTTTTGACTTCGGCGTCGATCCGGGTGACGTCGACGTCTTCCGCGAGCTTGAAGGCCCGTTCGTAGCGGCGGCGGCCGGCTGCACCGTAGGTGCTTTGAAAACCGGCGGGGACCGGGAGGTCCGCGACGGCTGAGAGCGTGAGGACGTCGCGCTCGACCTGGATGTCGACCTGCGACTCATCGGCCCCCGGGACTTCGACTCGCAGGAAGTAGGAGGCATTGGTCTCGAAGAGATCGACCCGCGGACGGACTACGACCGCCGGGGCCGCGGGAGCAGCCTCCGGGGTGGCATTCGTCGGCTGGCTCTGGTCAGTGCTGAGAGTGTCGGGATGGGCATTCATGGTATTCGTCACTCCGTTGGGAGAGGTTTCGAACAGGAACGGGAACGAACGTGATCAGCAGCCGGCCGTGAGACGAGTCAGACGGTCCGGACGGCCACGTGAGTCGGGGCGGTGACAAGCGGTTTGGCGGTGATCCGGAGGACTCCCTTGTCGTAGACCGCGTCGAGGGAATCGGCGGCGATCTCGAAGGGGAGGGTCAGCTCGTAGCGGGTCGGGTGACCGCCAGTCCGCTCGTGGATGAGAAGCCGGCCTTCGGTGGTCTCCTGGGGGGGCGTGAGCTGGATGACGAGGGTGTTGCGGGTCGGGGCGATGTCGAACGCTTCGGCCGTGAGGCCGGGAGCGTCGACCTCGACCTGGACCGCCTCCTGGGACTGGTAGACGCGGAGGGGGGCTTCGGGCCGGGGGGTGGTGTGAAGAGCGCGGCGGGCTTCCTGCTGGAGAGCGTTGAACAGCTTCCAGGGAGCGACGAAGTGGCCCGGGCCGAAGGGGGAGAACAGGCGGCGAGTCGCGATCATCGAGACCTCCTTCTTGCTGCCGTTGTGGCATTGTTGGCTTGCCAGTTGGTGTCAGTCATTTTGGCCGATCCGCTGGCGATCCCAGATAAATGCAAGGGCCGTGCCACAGTTCTCGTGTTTGTTAGCGCGCGATTGAGTTTCCGTTGCGAGGTCCGGGTTGTTACTTCCGAATCCCAGCCAGCCTCCGACGAGTCCGCTTTCCCGAACACCGCCCGATGGCGTCGCAGTCCCCTCTGTGCAACCCGTCGTGCCACGCCGCCCCGGTCCAGCAGGGATGCCCTGATTCGGCTGACATTGCGCTTTCCTGCCTGCTTGCGGCTTGAGTCGATCTTCCCCGAGGCCCGGAAGTTCCCCCGGAAATCACGCCACTCACCGGCCAAACTTGCCGACGCACTCCCTTCCCGCCATCGTGAGCTGCAGAGTCCGCCGATCGGACTCCCCCTCCTGAACCCCCGGCTAGGCGACCTCTTCAGGTTCGGGATATCTACTCCCCTGGTTTCCGGAGAGCGGATGGAAGCCGACACCTCACTTCAGGATCCCCACGAGCAGGACTACCCCCTCGGAACCGCCGGACGCGGTCTCCTGGCGGCGGTCGGACTGCTCCTGATCGCCGGCTTCGGTCTCGCCGCCGCCGTCCAACCTGATCCCCGAGGCTACGGCACCCACCAGCAGTTCGGATTCCCCCCCTGCGGGTTTTACGTCCTGTTCGGGGTCCCCTGTCCCAGTTGCGGCAGCACCACCGCCTTCGCGAACTTCGTTCGCGGCCGGTGGGCGTTGGCCGCCCAGGCGAACTTCGCGGCATTCCTCCTCGCCCTCACGTGTGCGGGGCTCGTGCCGTGGAGCCTGCAGAGCGCCTGGCGGGGACGACTGTGGCGCGTCACGGACCCTGCCAGATCCCTGGCCTGGCTCGTGATCGCCCTCGCGACCGTCTCGCTCCTTCAGTGGGGCGTCCGGTTCGCGACTCGGTAAGGACCATGGAAACGGAGTTGCGGCTGGTCGGGATGATCAGCTCCGGAGCGAGGTTCCCCGCCTCGCTCCCGAAAACCTGTCCGAGCGGCGAAGGATCGCCTTGATGTTCGACCGACACCCCCCTCTGACCCGCCTCTCCCGCCGCGAGTGCCTCGCGCTGCTGGGAGCCGTCGCGGGCCTGGGCACATCCGGCTGCGTCAACGTGGCGGCCATGACCGCCAAGATGCTGACCGGCGAGCCGATGACCACCCCTGCCTTCACCGTCGCCACCGGCGTCGATCTCGTGAAGAGCGAGGCGGAGATCATCGTCCACGTCTCTTCCCCCAGCACGATCCTCCGTGAACACACGACCCTGACCTTCGACCTGGAGCAGGCTCTCCGCGAGAAGATCCAGCAGCACGACATCGGCTGCGTCGACCCGAACTACGTCTCGAACATCCTTGACGCCAAGGGACTGCGGTTCGACCCGCACTTCATTGCCCAGAAGATCGACGACGTCGACTATATCTTCCGGATCCACCTCGAGACCTTCTCCCTCCACATCGAGAACAGCCCCAACCTGCTCCAGGGGACTGCCCGCGGCACTATCTCCGGGTTCGCGGTCGAAGGGGGCGAAGAGGAAGAGGCGGATCCCAAAGACAAGAAGTCGAAGAAGGACAAGAAGGCGGAGAAGAAGAAGGAAGAGGACGTGGAGCGGCCGATCAAGGTCCGCCACGCCCTGCAGGTGTATGAGCAGGACTTCGAGCTCGAGTATCCGCGGAACCATCCGGTTCCGATCGATCAGACCCCCAAGAACGTGTTCCGGCGGCGGTTCTGCAAGCAGCTGGCCGAGCACCTGGGGAACCAGTTCTATCCCGTCCGGACGCTGAATCTGATCTGATGACGTCGCGACTGCGACTTACGACCGACTACCAACTTTTCCGGTGACGTTTCCACCATGCACTGCCTCCGCACCTCTCAGTCGCTCGTCTTCCGTCGCGTGCTGGCACTTCTGTTGTCGCTGGTCGTCGGGATCTCCCAGGGGTGCAGCCCGATCGCGATGATCGGCTACCTGCTGGCGGGGCCCCCTTCGATCGAGCCGGACTTCGAAGCGGAGACCGGGCTCTCGATGGAAGGGGGAAAGAAAAAGGTCGCGGTGGTCTGTTTCGCCCCGAAGGATCTGCTGATCGAGTTTCCGCAGATTGATGACGAAGTCGCGGCGCAGGTGGCGTACCGGCTCAACGAGCATGGGATCTCGATCATTCAGCCGGAGTACATCCGGGCGTGGGTCGATGAGCATCCGGACTGGGAGCTGCCGGAAGAGATCGGCCGCGAGTTCAAGGCGGACTTCGTGGTGCAGGTCGAACTGGCGGCGTTCAGTCTCTATGAAGGGGACAGCACGACGCTGTACCGGGGCCGGACCGAAGCGTATGTGAAGGTCTGTGCGATGGAAGAGGACCACAAGGGGGGCGAGCAGGTGTTCACGAAGGACATCGATTTCATCTTCCCGAGTGCGATCCCCCGTTCGGCGTACGACACCACTCAGACGCGGTTCAAGCGGGAATACATTTCGCGGCTGAGCGAGAAGATCGGCTGGCTGTTCTACGAACACTTCAACGGCGACACGATCCCCTGGGCCACCTGATCAGCCGCGTCCCGCCGGGCCGGCACCCGTCGGACAGTGGGGCGCTAACAGTCGAGCGTCCGCTCACGTTCCCAGGCCGAGACGTGCCGGCTGTAGCTCTCCCACTCCCCGCGCTTCAGCTTGAGGAACGAACCGACGACGTCGCTGCCGAGCCGCTCACGCAGGACGGAGCTGGCTTCGAGGGCTCGCATCGCGTCGAGGAGGTTGTCCGGCAGCTGTCGCAACTGGTCCGTTCGCGCCGCGCTCTGGTAGGCGTCGAAGTCGAGCGGCGGCCCCGGATGACGGCGGTGTTCGACACCGTCGAGCCCCGCCTCCAGGATCGCCGCGGCGGCGAGGTAGGGATTCGAGGCGCTGTCCACCAGCCGGAGCTCGAACCGGCCTGCGTCCGGGATCCGAATCATGTGGGTCCGGTTGTTCCCCGCGTAACTGATCGTATTGGGGGACCAGGTGGAGCCTGAGGTCGTCACCGGGGCGTGGATCCGGCGGTAGGAGTTCACCGATGGGTTCACGATCGCGGTCAGGGCCTCGGCTGAATGGAGCACTCCCCCGAGGAAGTGGTATGCCAGCGTCGAGATCCCGAGCGGATCGCTGGAATCCTCGAACAGGTTCCGTCCCGTCCCGCGGTCCCACAGCGAGATGTGGGTGTGGCAGCCGTTTCCCGTGAGTCCCGAAAAGGGCTTGGGCATGAACGTGGCCCGGAGGCCGTGCTTCTCCGCGAGCGATTTCACGAGATACTTGAAGAAGGTCTGCCGGTCCGCGGTCTGCAGCGCCGTGGAATACTTCCAGTTGATCTCGAACTGGCCGTTCGCGTCCTCGTGATCGTTCTGGTACGGCTCCCAGCCGAGCGATTCGATCGCGTCGCAGATCTCGGCGATCAGGTCGTACCGCCGGACGAGGGCGAGCTGGTCGTAGCAGGGCTTCGACTGGGAGTCCCGCGCGTCGCCGATCCGCTCGCCATCAGGACTCAGCAGGAAGAACTCGCATTCGACGCCGGTCCGTAGCTCGTATCCCAGGTCCGCGGTCCGGGCGAGCGATCGCTTGAGGACGTTCCGCGGTCCCTGCGCAAGCGGGCGGCCATCCATCCAGAGGTCCGACGCGACCCAGCCGACTTCCCGCTTCCAGGGAAGCGGAATCAGGCTCTCGGGATCGGGGACCGCGAAGACGTCGGGGTGGGCGGGGGTCAGGTCGAGCCAAGAAGCGAAGCCGGCGAACGCCGCCCCGTTCTTCTCGATCTCCCGGATCGCGGAGGCGGGGACGAGTTTCGCGCGGGGCGTCCCGACGAGGTCGGAGTACGAGATCAGGAAATAGCGGAGGCCCAGCTCTTCCGCTTTGGACGCGAGTGTCATGGGACGGTGATGATCCGGGGACGGCGTCCGAACGGCCTAGCGCGCGAGCAGTTCGGAAAGGGCGGTGCGAAGGAAGGCTTGATCGGTCGGATTTTTGGAGGGATTGCCGGCGCGGTGCCCCCACAGAGACGGGATCGGCCGGTATTCGGCCCCTGGGATCCGCCGGGCATCGGCGAGGCTGTCTTCGGGAGTAAAGTACAGGTCGTGGCTGCCGGGCATGATCAGGGTCCGGGCCCGGATCCCCCCGAGGGCCCGGTCGAGATCGCCGCCATAGACCGGATTGTCGCTGATGTCGGAGCGGAGCCAGGTGTCGATCATCGCCAGCAGGTTCGCGGCGTCGCGGCGGAGAAAACTCGCTTCCCAGTCCCGCACGAGAAAATCCTCGAGCGAGACGTAGCCGTGATCGAGGTAGACCTGCTCGCGGTAGAACCCCTGCGACAGCGCCCAGCCAGCATAGACCCGGGCGAAGGCCCGCAGGCCCCGCTCGGGCTTCGCGATGAAGCGATCCCCATCCCAAGCGGGATCGGACTTCAGCGTGGCTTTGAGACCTTCGAGGAAGACGGCGTTGTGGACCGATGTCCGCGCGGAAGTGCAGATTGCGGCGATCCGCTCGACCCGGTCGGGATGGAGTACCCCCCAGTGGAGCGCCTGCTGGCCCCCCATCGACCAGCCGTAGGCGAGGGCGAGCTGCTCGATGCCGAGTCGCTCCGTCAGGAGTAAGAACTGTGCGGCGACGTTGTCGACGTGGGTCACTGCCGGGAACCGTGTCCCCTCCGGCAGCGTGCTGGGGGAGGTCGACAGGCCGTTCCCGAACATGTTCGGGATGACGATGAAGTACCGGGACGAGTCGAGGATTTTCTCGGGGCCGATCAGCCAGTCGATGTCGACGTGCTGGGCCGCGTAGGACGTCGGGTAGAGAATCGCGTTCGACCGGTCGCGGTTGAGCGTGCCGTAGGTGGTATAGACCAGCCGGGCCTCCGGCAGTGTCGCGCCGCACTGGAGCCGGAAGTCGGGAATCGGGAAGACCTGGCTGTCGGGCATCCGGCCTGTCGGGGGAGGAGGGAGTTGATCACCAAGACACAAAGGAGGCACGAAGGGCACCAGGGATTTCATGAGACGGCGTTTCAACGGGAAACGCGGCTGATCAGGAGAACCTTGGATTGGGACTTCTTAGTGCTCTTTGTGACCTCTTGGTGTCTTTGTGTTTCAATTCGAAGCGGACACGGGGGTGAAGGTTTCCAGGATCGTCTTGTTGGCCGCGACGTAGCTCGGGGCGAGGTGTCGCAGCTTTTCGCGGAGCTCGTGGTGGGCTTGCGGGAGCTGGTGGAACGGGATCGACGGGTAGAGGTGGTGCTCGGTGTGGTAGGGCATGTTCCACATCAGGAGCCGGATGAAACCGTTCGTCAGCGTGGTCCGGGTATTCGTCAGGCCGTTCTCGTCGTGGCTGCAGCCGGTGTGCTCGGCGATCAGGATCGCCCGCAGCAGCGGCTGGGCCAGGATCGCCGGGAGGAAGAAGTAGAACAGGGCGAAGTCGTAACCGAGGCCGATCGAGACGAGGCCGGCAACGTAGACCGCGAGCTGCAGTCCGGCCGAGAGGGCGACCTTGCCCCGCGCGTCGGCTGGGAGGAACGGGTAGGACGCCGTCCGGCCGGTCGCCAGCTTTGCGAACAGGAGGGGGCGGTAGAGCCAGAAGCCGATTCCGCTCAGCTCGTACAGGTATTCCCCCCGGGTCGCCGGCTTGGGGGTCATCAGTTCGGGGTCCTTCTCCAGATCCTGTGTGTAACGGTGATGCCACGTGTGGTAGTAGCGGTAGTACGTGAAGTTGTAGAAGCTCAGCAGCCCGGCGATCCAGCCGAAGACCTCGTTGAGCCACCGCGCGTTGAAGGCCGTCCGATGCACGCACTCGTGCATCGGGGCAAACATCGTCACGAGCGTGAAGCCGTGCAGGATCATCGCCGGGATCGTGAGCCACCAGTTCGGCCGGCTCCAGGCGATCAGCAGTCCCGTCAGTGCCATCACGCTCAGGTGGGCGCCGAAGCGGAGCAGTCCACGGGGGTCGGAACGCTGACTGAGCGTCCGGACCACGGCGATGTCCAGCGTGTTCCGGCCGAGCAGTCCGGCGGTCCCCATGTCGCGCGCTTCGAGCGCGCCGGCATCGGCTGACATGTCGTCCTCATCTGGCAATCGCGGTCGGCAACGGGACCGCAGGACGAACCGGGCGAGAGCGCCTGCCCGAGATCTCTTTCGTGCAGTCGAGAGTACGCCTCGCTTCCTTCCGGTGCAAGCGACGGTCTGCGCTGCGGCCGCTCCGTCCGGCGCGAACGGCCTGTCTCTGATCTGGGGCTACTTCGGAGGGAGTGTCCGGACGAAGCGGAGTGCCTTGTCGATCCAGCCGACGAGGTCACGGTCGGTTTCGAGGGCTTCGGGGCCGATCAGGACCCACCCTTTCATCGGGCGGCCGGTGATGTCGAACGGGCCGACGTACGGCTGCCGCAGGGCGGCGTCGGCCGCGGTCTCTCCCAGCCGGGCGATGAGGGACTGCTTCCAGATCCCGACCACGATGTGATCGTTCAGGAAGAACGCGACGCCGCCGAACATCCGCTTCTCGGTGATCCCCCGCTTCTGCGCAAGGGCGTCCCGGGTTCGCTGGGTGAGGGACTCGCTGGAGGCCATGTCGTGCTGCTCCCGTCATCGATCCCGGGGTCGGCGGGGGCCGTCCCGGCAGCGAACGATCCTCTTTCCCCCGCCAGTAAATCTCCAGCGATGAACATTGACAAAATAAATTGTCAATATAGGCTGGGGGCATGGTCGATGTGGAAGTCATTGACGATCCGGCGGCGGCGACCGTCGCTCTCGATCCGGTCCGGAACCGGCTCCTCGCGGAGCTGGCCGAGCCCGCATCGGCGGCGACGTTGGCCGAGAGGCTCGGGATTCCCCGGCAGAAGGTGAACTACCACCTCCGGACTCTCGAGGCGCATGGCCTTGTCGAGGTGGCCCGGACCCGGGCCTGGGGCGGGCTGACCGAACGTCTGCTCGTCGCGAAGGCGGGTTCCTACATCGTCTCGCCGGGGGCTCTCGGCCCGGTGGCGGTCGATCCCTCCCGGCCGATCGACCGGCTCTCCGTCAGTTATCTGATTGCCCTGGCTGCCCGGGCGATCCGCGAGGTGAGCCGGCTGGCGCGGCTCGCCAAGGGGGGGGCCGTTCAGACGTTTTCGATCGACACCGAGATCTGTTTCCGCTCTCCCGCCGAACGGGCCGCTTTCGCGGGGGAGCTGACGCAGGCTGTCAACGAGCTGGTGGCCCGCTACCACGCCGCGAGCGGCGAGGGGCGGATGCACCGCCTGATCGTGGCTGCCCATCCGACTCCGCCCGCGGCCGACTCCTCTTCTCCCGATTCTTCCTCGACGGAACCGAAGGCCCAGCCATGAGCATCCAGAAAGACTCCGAAGGACGGCGCTCCGTCCAGACGGAAGTGATCGTCCCCGGAACCCCGGAAGAGGTGTGGCAGGCGATCGCCACCGGGCCGGGGATCTCGGCGTGGTTCGTCCCGACGAAGGTTGAGGGGCGCGAGGGGGGATCGGTCACGGCGAACTTCGGACCGGGGATGGACTCGGTGGCAAAGGTCGTGAAATGGGAGCCGCCGCAACGGTTCGTGGCGGAGAGCCGCGATGACATGGGGCCCGAGGACCCGACGATCGCCACCGAGTGGATCGTGGAGGCTCAGGGTGGGGGGACCTGTCTCGTGCGGGTCGTTCACAGCTGGCAGACCACGAGCGACAAGTGGGACCAGCAGTTCGAAGGGCATTCGCAGGGCTGGAAGGCGTTCTTCCGGATCCTCAAGCTCTATCTCACCCACTTCCGCGGCCAGTCCTCGGCGCTCGTGCAGCTCAACGGCATTGCCGCGGGGGAGAAGGCGGACGCCTGGGCCAAGGTGGCGGAGTCACTCGGGATCGGACCGGTGGCGGCAGGACAGCCGTTTCGGACCGCTCCCCCTGCTCCGCCGGCGAGTGGGCAGGTCGAACGGGTGGGAGAGGCGGCGTATCCGGAGGAACTGCTGCTCCGGTTCGAGACACCGGCGCCGGGTGTTGCGCACTTCTTCGCGATGGCGATGGGCGGGGCGATCTTCGTGTCCGTCCGGCTGTTCTTCTATGGCGATCCGGATGCGGTCGCGACGGCGGCGGCCGCCGAGGAACCGCGGTGGCAGGCGTGGATCGGGGAACTCTTCCCGCCGCCGTCCGGAGCGCCGATCGCCTGTTGATGAGGGCCGAGAGGGGCGGCGTCCGGAGAACCGGACGCCGCTCATTTGGCAGGGGATGTTGCCGCCGGGCCGTTCGCGGCCGGAACGACTTGAAAGCCGTTGGGGAGCAGGACATCGTGCCCCTGGTCCTCGCCCCGTCCGAGGTAGACGCGTACCGAATCTCCCTTCTTGGGGGTGCCATGGTGGCCGCTGGAGCCGGGGGGCGGGGAACCGGTGCCGAGCCAGGTCCGGTTCCAGAAACGGGCGTAGACGAGGTCCCCCGGTTTGAAGGTGCTCCCCTTCTCGACGGCGGTGATGCGGATTTCGGCGACAGCGTCGGTGTGCTCGTGGTTCGCCTGTCGCTCCGAGGTGCGGTAGACCGCCTGGACCTGCCCGACGACGATGTTCTGAGCCTGCTGCTTGAGCTGGTCCGGAGTGCGGGTAGGAACCTCCGCCGGGGCTGCGGTGGCCCAGAGAAGACCGCACAACGTGGCCGCTGCGACGCCGATTCCGAGACGCATGATCGATCTCCGCGGAGGACCCCGATGACCCGTCAGGACTGTACCGCGCGGCGGGATACGAACGCACCTGTTCCCCCGCTGGTTCCGGTTCGGTCGGCGGAGTGTTCGGACTGTTGAACGGGGCCCGCGAGAACTGTCCAATCCGTCCCCTGCTCTCCTGTGGACTGGTGTGCGGACGGCGCGGTGGACGGAACCTGGTATGACGATCAAGAAATCGGCTCGAGTCGGCTCGGAACAGCGCACGGCGACTTACGCTCCCGACGAGCGGCATCGCTACGACCTCGTGGTCGACTTCGAGGATGAGGATGCCGTGTCGCGGACCGGGACGTGCGTTTTCATCGGGCTCAACCCTTCGACCGCGACGGAGCTGGTGGACGACCGGACTGTCCGCCGGTGCAAGAATTTTTCGAAGGGGTGGGGCTTCGCACGGTTCGTGATGCTGAATGCGTACGGCTTCCGGTCGACCGATCCGCTGGGGCTCTGGACGGTGCCGGACCCGGTCGGTCCCGGAAACGACAAGGCGATCCGTCACTGGACGAAGCTGGGGGACCGGGTCTGTCTCGCCTGGGGGACCCATGTCACCGAGGAGCGGCGGGAACGGCTCATGGAGCTGCTCGCTCCCGTGGGAGACCGCTGCGTCTGCCTCGGGGTGAATGGCAACGGGAGCCCCAAGCATCCGCTTTACCTGGCGGCGGCGACGCAGCCGGTCGCGTTCCCGGTCGGGATTCGTCCCTGAGAGATTCCGGGATTTCCCGGTTCGAGTGGTGCGGCCTCCTGGTTGCGGCACCGGCTTTGCGGCTTCCATTGGGATCGCCTCGCGATTTGCGCGAGCCGCCCAGGTTCGTCGAGGCCCCCTCTCGTCGGTCCGCTTTGACCCGGAGGAGCTGTCATGAATCACTTCTCAAACTGCATCAAGGCGTGTCAGGAGTGCGTCGTCGCCTGCCAGAACTGTCTGTACCAGATGGCGGGGCGCAAGAGCGACAACGACTGTCCCAAGTGCTGCATCGAATGCGTCGACCTGTGCGAGCACTGCCTCCGCTCGATGGTCCGCGACAGTCGCTTCGCCAAGCGGATGTGCGCGATCTGTGCTGAGGCCTGTGACTGGTGCGCGAAGGAGTGCGGGGAGCACGATCACGACCATTGCCGGAAGTGCGCCGCCGCGTGCAGCAAGTGCGCGGAGGAATGCCGCAAGATGGCCGCGTGAGTGGGGGTGGACGTGCCGTCGTTGCGCGTTCCGCTCAGCGAGCGCCGAGAGCGGGCTGACGGTCCCGGAAACTTTGCGGACCGTCCGGGAATCTCTGTAAATCGAATCGGGCTGTCTGCGTATTGGACGTACCGCGATCGAATCGCGTTGTCTTAGGCCACCCCATTCGTCCGCGCGCGACGTCGTCTCGCGCTGAATTCTGTCTCCGCATTCGGTGCGGGAGGATCGGCCTGCGCCGTCCACGAGGAGCCGTCTTGATGAAAGAATGCCTCATCATCCTCGGCCTGTACTTCGGCAGCGTCGGATCGGTCGTCTCGCTCGATTTTGCCGCGACCTGCACCTACTACCCTGGCCACAGTTTCAATGACGTGGGGCGCGTGGTGGCGATGGGATATCGGTGATGCCTGCTCCCGGTCCGGCGGCGCTGCCAGCCCCGGAGCCAGGATTCGTCGAACGAAGGGGGCGTCGCAATCGGCTCTCTGGACGACGGCGATGAAAGAATGCCTGATCGTACTCGGCCTCTTCTTCAGCGCGATCGTATTTGTCGTGTCGCTGGAGTTCTGCGCGACGTGGAATCGCTATCCCCGGTCGTCACCTGATGACATCGCCCGGCTGGTGGCGCGAAGCTATCCCTAGCGGTCGCGAGACCCGCATCGTCGGTGAGAGACTTGAAGTCGAGCTTCGGCCCACGTCGCCTCACTTGCCCAAGAGCTCGAGCAGCCGGGCACCGAACTTGGGAGCGGTCCCCGTCTCTTCGTGCTTGAAGAAGACGTAGGCCTCGCTCCAGTCCTGCTTGCGGAACCGTTCGAGCCACGTGGCAAGCTGCTTCTTCGTGTACTCCGCCCGCCGCAGGCGGACATAACCCCACCCTGCCGTCGCGACGAGCGGCGGCTCCGCCGTGTCATCCGCGTCGGCCCAGCAGAGCGCGCAGCGGTGCTTCCGCAGGGCCTCGTACGTTTCCTCGTCGAACCAGCTCTCGTGCCGGAACTCGAACGCCACGTCCGCCCGCTTGCCGATCAGCGCGAGAAAATCGGTCAGCCGCGGCAGGTCCTTCTTGAAGTTCGGGGGAAGCTGGAAGAACAGTGGTCCGCGGCGCTTCTTGAGAACTGCTGCGGTCGTTACGAACTGCTCGGTCTCCTCCTCGACGTTTTTCAGCCGCTTACGGTGCGTGATCGTCTGCGGCGCCTTGAGGACGAAGCGGAACTTCGCCGGGACCTGGCCGGTCCAGGACTCGACTGTCTCCGCTTCGGGCATCCGGTAGAAGGTGTTGTTGATCTCGACCGTGCCGAACCGCTCCGCGTAGTACGGGAGCATCTCGGCTGGCTTGATCTTCGCGGGGTAGAACGAACCCTTCCATTCCTTATAGGCGTATCCGCTTGTGCCAATGAAGAAGTTCATCGCGCCGCACGCATCGAGAATGGAGGAAAGGCCGACCCTGCGCCGGAGGGCGGATCGTCGTCCAAAGAGCAGAGACAGGTCAACGCCGCGGGGAGCTGTCCGGGCCGTCCCCGGACGCCCGATTCTCGATTCCCCTCCCGTGACGAACGCCCTACGCTGCATCCACGGTAGCCATTCTCCAAGGACGATCCATGAGTCAGACGGTCACTGCCACTCCTCTCTCGCAAGTCTCCAGCCAGTGGCTGGTCCTCTTTCTGGCGGAGAACGCTCCGCTGCCGGCGGCGGCGAGCGCGCTTGATCAGCAGATCGGCGGAGCGATCGCCAAGCTGCGGGAGCGGGGGGACTTCACCGGGAAGCTCGGCGAGATGGTGGACCTGTTCCACGCGCCGGGGGCGAAGGCGGAGCGGATCTGCCTGGTCGGGCTGGGGGAAGGCCCGTCGCTGCACGTGGCCCGGCTCGAGAAGGCGGCGATGTCGGCAGCCCGGCGGGTGTCGGTGCGGGCGGCGGTCTCGGTCGCATTCGCGATTCCGGAGCTGCCGGGGAACGTGTCGCTCGCGGGCGCGGTGCAGACGCTCCGCTGCTCGGCGGAAGTCGGCTCGGTGGGACAAGGGCTGTATCGGGCGGAGAAGGACCGGCACAAGTTCACGAGTGTCGAGATCGTCGTCCCGTCGGCTCAGAACCTGGAGGGGCTTCAGGAGGCAGCCAGCCGCGGCGAGATCCTGGGACAGGGGATCAACGTGACGCGGGAGCTCGTGAACCTCGCTCCGGCGGATCTGTATCCAGAGACATTCGCGGCTCGGGCGCAGCAGGTGGCGAAGGAAGTCGGCCTCAAGTGCGAGGTCTTCGACGAGAAGCGGCTCGAGGCGGAGAAGATGGGTTCGCTCCTGGCGGTGGCCCGGGGAAGCGTCCGTCCGCCGCGGGTGGTGCTGTTCGAGTACCGAGGGGCCGGCGCGGACCAGCCGGTCCTGAGCTTCATCGGCAAGGGGGTCACGTTCGACAGCGGGGGATTGTCGCTGAAGCCCTCCGACGGCATGAAGACGATGAAAGCGGACATGTCGGGGGCGGCAACGGTCCTCGGCGCGATGACGGCGATCGCCCGGCTGAAGCTTCCGGTCAATATTCTGGGAGCGGTCGGCCTCGTCGAGAACATGCCGAGCGGGTCGGCGTACAAGCTGGGTGACATCCTCACCGCGCGGAATGGCGTCACGATCGAAGTGCTGAACACCGACGCGGAGGGGCGGCTCGTCCTGGCGGATGTGCTGTCGTACGTGGTCGACCAGAAGGTCGCGAAGATGGTGGACCTGGCGACGCTGACCGGGGCGTGCGTCGTGGCGCTCGGCGAAGAGGTCGCCGGGGCGTTCACGAACAATCAGCCCTGGTGCGATCAGGTGCTGCAGGCGGCCGCCCGGGCGGGAGAGGACATGTGGCAGCTGCCGATGTTCGATTCGTTCGCGGAGCAGCTCCGCTGCGACACGGCGGACATCAAGAACGTCGGAACGCGGTGGGGCGGAGCGATCACCGCAGCGAAGTTCCTGGAGCGGTTCGTCGGCGGGATCCCGTGGGTGCACCTCGATATCGCGGGGCCGGCCTTCGCCGAGTCGCAGAAGCCGCACAAGGACGGCGGAGCGACGGGAGCCATGGTCCGGACGCTGGTCGAACTGGCCGCCTCGGCGACCTAGCAGGCTTGACGGCAAGGAGAGCGTCTGGCCGACCAGACGCTCTTCTCTCGGTGAACCGCGAATCGGCTGTTTGGGATGCAGTGGCCGGGCTCTGCTCGCCGGAGGCACGTCCGTACGGGAAACCGTGCAACGGTCCCTGTGTATCCCCGTCCCAACCATCGAACACCGCTTACTCGCGAATGTCGTAAACGAACTCGGAAGTGGGGCCCTTCACGGTCGTCCGGAGTGGACTGTCGGGACCGTACTTCGCCAATTGAGGCGTCCCGACCATGGCCATCGCCTTCTCCGCGGCCATGGGAGGAGCCTCTTCGATGATGCTCACCATGTACTCCGCCTCGGCGAGCTTCTCGATGGCGTACTTTCCTTCGGCGTCGGTCTTCGTGGTGGAGTAGCGAAACTCCGGGGCGAGGCCAGCGCTCATCGCAGTGAAGGCGACGGTCAACGGCGGTAGGGGTTTTCCTTTGCGGGTAATCTTTCCGGAAACCTTGGCCATCGGGGGAGGTTTCGGGCCGGACGAGCAGGCGGAGAAACTGAGGACGAGCACGAGGGGTAACAGGCGAAACAAGCGAACGGTCTGCATGGCATGCCCAGAAGAGAAAGCGACTTGGAACGGGAGCCGAGAGCGAGACGCGATCAGAAGTCGTTGTTGAAGACTTCGCCGCCGATCGGCGTATTGACCGCCACCCAGACGTTCCCTGCGATCGAGTCGCTGACGAACTTCACGGAACCGTCCATCATCAGGCCGTGGACGCCGCCCGTGTGGTAGCTTCGAACCGTACCCCAGTTGTGCGTCGTGGAGTAGGTGATCGCCGGGCTGTTCGGAGTCGCTGCGGCCATGACGGAGTATTCCGTCGAGCCGTAGCCCGGGACGAACCAGCTCTGTCCGTACGGGTGAGCGGCCGGCACGGCCCCCTTCAGTCCCGCGGCGAACTCCGAGAACATCATCGTGTTACTGAGTCCATCCTTGATCTTCCCGATGGTCAGGCTCTGCGCCGCCATGGTGCCGGGGAGCGTGGGGGTTGCCAGAACCCCGACGTCGAGGATTCCCCACTGACCGGCAAAGACGCCATTGGTCGTCGACCCCCCGTGGCGGCCGCACAGCCCGTATCCGTGGGCAGTCCCGGCCGCGGGGTAGTTGTGCGGCTGATAGCCGGCCGCTACCGGAGCGGGCTCGAGGGCGCTCGGGCAGATGTACATCGGAATGCGGCTCTGCCAGATCGCGGTGTTGGCGACGTCGGAGGCCCGCTTGTTGAAGTCCGCCTTGTTGTAGAGCGCGACCTGATCGATGTACGGCAGGATCATCGCGTGGATCGTGTGACCCACCTGGTTTGCATCCGTCTCGCAGCAGCACGCGCTCGTGATGGCGTGGTTCACGCCGCGCGGGATAAACCCGCCGGTCGTCTCCAGATAGTTGTGAACGGCGATGCCGATCTGCTTGAGATTGTTCCGGCAATTGCTCATCCGTGCCGCTTCCCGGGCCTGCTGGACCGCGGGGAGCAGGATCGCCACAAGCACGGCGATGATGGCGATGACGACGAGCAGTTCAATGAGCGTAAAGCCAGCGCGGCGGCGCATGCGAATCCCCTCCGAGGGTGCGAGACAACCGAACGGTTCAGGAGAGATGAGACGATCAGAAGACGTGAGGAACCGAAACGACTTGAGTAGAGTGCGGTCCTCCTGTCCGAATGAATCACACAGAAGCCATTGGCAACAGACATGCCAATTCGAGTCGCCGAAACCCCAAGTTTCCTCGTCTCGTTGCCCGTAAGGAAAAGACTGACCCTTCGCTGCCTGACGTGGTCCGGACACTCACGAACGGATCAGCACACACATCAAAACATGCCCACATATTGCGCACGACATGCCTAACAAGCAAGAGTCTTCTTCTCTTCCGCGCGGAGTTCTCGTGAAGCCCCTTTCGAGTTTGCTCAGCCTCTTCGGCATCGCGTCCCGATCCATCGCAGACAGCACGCTCCTCCATTCGCGAAGTGTGCGTGACCGCACTTCCGCGACGATCACGCTGTGCGTCTTCGCTCTCTTCGTTCCGTCTCTTCTCGCGTGCTCGCAGATCCTGGCTGACGACACGCCGTCGGGCATCCCCGCCACGGCCGCCAAGTCGGAGTGGAACGGCTTCGACCGCTACGACTTCGACGTCGACGGTAAACGGGTCCTGGTCGTCACACCCAAGACCGCCGCCCCGGGCCGGCCCTGGGTCTGGCACGGCGAGTTCTTCGGCCACAAGCCCGCCCCCGATATCGCGCTCCTCAAGGATGGCTTTCATGTGGTCTACATGTCCGTGCCGGACATGCTCGGGTCGCCGAAAGCGGTCCGGCACTGGAACGCCTGCTATGCCGCGATGACCGGCGACCTGAAGCTCGCCAACAGGGTGGCCCTCGTCGGTCTCAGCCGCGGCGGTCTCTACTGCTACAACTGGGCGATCGCCAACCCCGACAAAGTCGCCTGTCTCTACGGCGACGCCCCCGTCTGCGATTTCAAAAGCTGGCCCGGCGGTAAAGGAACAGGCCCCGGCAGCCCCCGCGACTGGAAGCTCGTCCTCGACCAGTGGGGTTTCCGGGACGACGCCGAAGCGGTCGCCTACACCGGCAACCCGGTCGACAACCTGAAGCCCCTCGCCGACGCCAAAGTTCCGCTGCTGCACGTCTTCGGTGACGCCGACGAAGTCGTCCCCTGGGAAGAGAACACCGGCCTGATCGCCGACCGCTACCCGCAGCTCGGCGGAAAGATCGAGCTGATCCGGAAGCCGGGGGTCAAACACCACCCGCATGGGCTCGAGGACTCGACTCCGATCGTGGAGTTCGTCAGAAAGCACAGCCTGGAAGCGGCACCTCGCTGAGGGGGAGTGACCGCGCCGAGGGATCTCTTCACGCCAGCCTCCGCGAAGCCGGCCATCGCGGACGAAGCGGACGACGGGGGCGTGATCGCAGTTTGGCTGGCTGTCGGGTAGGTTGCGTCCGTTCGGGCTTCCCGCCGCGCGGTCAGGCAGGTCGCCCGGCCTCGGCCAGTTTGATCGTCCTCCGGGATCGGGTGCCTCTTGCGATACGCCTGCCGGCTGATACTCCTCCTGTGCGGGCTTGTCGCCCCCTCGGCGGAGAGCTCTGCCCAGTTCAGCAGTGAGGAGGGGATTCGGGGGGCCGGTTCCGCGGCCGTCCCGGTCCGCCCCGAGCGGATGCGGCTCCGGATCGAGCTCGTGGCGAGCGGCGAATCGATCCTCGATTCCCTCGCCAAGCTCAAGATCGTCAAGGAGCGATGCGGGCGGCAGATGGACCGGCTCAAACCGCTGGCGGACTCGGTCCGGTTCGATGCTCCCGGCATCAAACGGAATGTGCCGGTGAATGAGGAGGCCGCGGACGACGACGCGCCGGAGAAGCCGGCCGGAGCCGACGAGGCGCCCGCCCCCCGGCGGGTCGTCGCCTCGATGCCCCTCACGGCGGACTGGGGGCTCAAGAGCACCGATCCCGCCGACCTGGCGATCGAGATCGCCACGCTCCAGCAAGTGATCTCGGACGCCGACCTCTCCAAGCGGCGTGGGGCGGACGACGACGCCGACGACGTCAACGAGGAGGACAACCCGTTCGGCATTCCGACGACCGCCCCCGGCCAGCCGCAGTTCCTGTTCGTGGGGCGGCTCTCGCCGGAGGAGCAGCAGAAGTGCGCCGCGCGGGCGTTCACGCGGGCCCGCCGCGACGCGGAGGTCCTGGCCCGCGGCGCGGGGGTGACGCTCAAACGGCTCCGCTCGCTCCGCAGCCCCAGCTTTCTCGAAGAGGGGACGCACGAGTTCTTCACCCCGGAAATCTCGACGGCCAGCGGCCTCCTGCGCGACGAGACCGCGAAGAAGACGGAGGAGCAGATCTGGGGCAAGGACTGGCGGACCCTCGAGTACCGGACCCGGATCATCGCCTCCTTCGACGTCGCCGAGCCATGAGCCGATCGGAGATGCGGCATGCACTTTGACCTGACGCTCGACTACTGGGACGGCGGCTGCGGAGCGTTCGATCCCGAGCGGGTCGTGAACCTCGTCCGGCAGGCCTTTCCCGACTGCATCTGTCCCGAGATCGATCACTCGGAAGAGGAATACGAGCGGATCAAGGCCTTCGTCGGGACATCGGATTCGCCCGAGGAAACCAAGCAGGCGATGCTCCGGCAGAGCCTCCGGACGCACCGCCGCAAAGGCCCTCTCTACCGGTTTCAGATCCCGTTCCCCACTCCCGACCGCCTGCTCCAGGGGACCGCCAGTCGCTATGCGGTCCGCATCGTGGCCGAGTTCACTCTGACGGAACCGGAGCAGGAAACGATCCGCTCGTTTCTCCGCAGCCTCACACTCGGGGCGCCCGAGTTCCGCGAAGGGTGACGATCCCGGCAGGCCGACGGCAGACAGCGCTCGGCAGCCGGGCCAACACGGACCTCTCACGGCATCGGCGGAAGGAGTTCGTTGAGCGTCTGAGCGGCGCTCGACGTGGCAGGGAGGTTCCCACCGACCGGATCCGCGGCGACCCTCAGAAAGTCGGGATCGGACATCCGGGAGAACGGGATCGGAGCTGTTCCCCCCTTTGGAACGATCTCTCCCCGTCCGTCGGCATCGATTTCGAAAGAGAGCTCCTGCCAGCGGAGCTCCCCGCTGAGCAGTTGCCGACAGCGCCTCAGGAAATGGGACCAATCCCGCGGACCGGGTGGAGACTGGCGAAGCCACAGCCGGTCCGTCGAACTCGTCCAGGTCCCGGTGTAGCCCCTGCTGGCCTGCCAGATCTTCTGCGGGAACGACCGAAACAGGACCGTTTCCGAATACGTTCGATCGGGAGCGAGCGTCACGAGAACGAACGTGCTCAGCGCCGGATGATCGAACCGCCACGTCCCGACCAGCCGGCGTTCCGCCGCCGTCAACGGACGAAACCGCCAGCCCACCCCCACGGCGAACAGCAGCAACACCAGGACCAGCAGCAGACGTCCCCTTCGGCCCCTCGGAAGCATCGTTCCTTCCTCCAACGATCCGCGGCGCGAATCGGGAGGTTAACCGCTGCATCGCCAGCTGACCAAGTCTGGATGCGTCCAGTCTCCTTGTCAGCGTCCGGTATCGGTTGGACGGTTCCCTGTACGCAGCGCCTCCGGCGGGGGCAGGGGCTGGCCCCTGCACCCCAACAGTTACTTCGTACTTGACGGCGACATGTACTGCCGCCCCATCATCGTCTCCGTAAACCCCTTCAGATCCGTCCAGAACGTCCCCTCCCCGGCATAGAGGAATTCGAGCTGAATGTCCTCCGGCAACCCGTTCGCAAACACCCACGCGTTGTACGCCGCGCCCGTCCCGAACGCGGCGACCGCCAACCCGAACTTCTCCGACTTCGCCTCCGCTCCCACCTGCTTCGCCTTCGACTCCGCCTCACCCCGCACGACCTTCGCCTCCGACTCGAGAATCGCGGTCTGCTTATCGATCGCCGCCACCAGCTTCGTCGTCTCCGCCCGCGTCTCCTCCGCGGTCTTCTTTCCATCGGCAATCGCCTCCGCCACCACCTTCTCCGTCTCCGCCTTCACCCGCGCCCCCTCCAGAATCACCTTCTGCTCCGCCTCCCGCAGACTCGCCTCCGTCCGCGCAGTCAGCAGCTCCTGATCCCGCGTCGCCTTCAGCTCGTCCGCCACGAACTTCTCCTGGATCGGCAGCCGCACCTCCTGCGGAATGTAAATGTGCCGCACGAGGCCATAGAGCAATGTGAGATCCTTCTCCTTCAGAACGCTCGCAAACCGCCGCGACGTCTCTTCCTGGAAGTGCAGCCGCGTGTCGCCGACGAGCAGGTCCACCGCTCCGAGCTTCGACCCCATGTTCCGCCCGATGCTCTCGATCTGCGGAATCACCACCTTGTTCTCGACCGCCGCCACGTTCCCGAACTTCCGGACGACCTCCGCCGCCTGATCCGGCATGATCCCCCACACCGACGTGAAGTCCATGTGGATCCGGAACCCGTCGTTCGAAGGGAACGCGATTCCGCTGTCATCCTTGTCGATGCTCGGCTCGCCACTCTCGTCGAACACCAGCTTTCCGTTCTGCCCGGTCTTGAGATCCGACTTGATGGTCTTCTCCCGGTAACCGACTTCGATCACGTCGATGTGCTGCTCCTTCGGATTCACCGGATACAGCCCCGACGGCAGCACGTTCGTCTGAATCCCCGGCAGCGCGCCAGTCAGCGGATTCCCGGCCAGGTTCGTCACCACGCCGACAAACCCCGTCGGAACGGTGACCCACCCCGCATGCTTCGTCTGCGTGTCCTGCTTGATCAGCTCCCGCTGGACCACCTTGTGGTCATAGCCGTAGGGATTGATCCGGTACCGCCCCGGCGCGAAGACCCGCCGCAGGATTCCCTTGGCGTCGGTCTCGCCGAGATCCCCATCCACCAGGAACTCCCCGGCCGGCAGATCCTTCCCCATCTTGCTCGTGACCAGCAGCACCTCGCCCGGCTTCACGATCACATCCCGGACCAGCTCCGTCTCCCACCAGCCGACGAACAGAAAGTGCCGCCCCGGCCCCAGCATCTCCTTGAGAATCCCGACCTCGAGCGGCTTTCCGCTCTCATCGACCCGGGCAAACTCCCCCGGCGCGGCGACCGGCCGGTTCCCCGGCAGGAACGGCAGCGGCGGCCCCTTGTAGCGGAGCCGCAGGCTGTAACCCTCGGGGACATACGTCCGGTTGAAGGTCCACTCGAACAGCCACATCCCGGCCGCGAGGCAGAGGAGCCCGGTGACGGCCCAACGGAATCGGCGAAGCAGAGTCATGATCGCTCCCTTGGGAACGGTGTACGGTGAGAGGAAACGCAATCCCTACTTGGCATCCGCGGAGGTCTTCGATTCCGCCGGCTTCGGCGGAGCGGTCCTGGCCGTCCGCGACCCCGCGGAACCGGTCGAAGGTATCAGCCCCTCGAAGACCTTCATGATCGGGCTGTCGGCGGTGTTCACCATCAGTTTCCGGTAAGCCCCGGCCAGCTTCTGATACATCACGAACTGGGCGTACTGCTGGCCGTCTCCGTCGAAGGCCTCGACCGCCGTCTTCCACCCGGCGGCATCCGCCTGGTTCTGGAACCGGGTGACGTCCGCCTCCGCCTGCCCGCGGGCCTGAATCGCCTGCGCCTCGTCCTTGGCCGCTTCGAGTTTCAGCCGGGCGACCGCCAGCTGCTGATTCGCCTGCGTCACGGCCACCTTCTGAATCTGCTCCGCCTCGACGGTCAGCTTCACCACCTCCTGCTCGGCCCGGACGAGAGCCGGCTTCTGGTCGACCATTGCCTTCTCGATCGCCAGCTTCTGCTCCGACTCCTGCTGCTTGATCTGCTGCTGGTACTGCAGCTCCTGCTGCTTGGCGATCTCCCGCTGGCGCACCGGCTTGGCGATCTGCTCCGGCGGCCGGATCTTGGTGATCAGGGCCTGGATGATGTCGATCCCCAGCGGCTCGCACGCCTGCTTCAGCGCGATCTGAAAATCGTCCTGAAACTTCGTGCGGGTCTCCCCCTGGATGAACTCCCGCCCCAGCTCGTTGGAGCCCTGCAGCCGGCAGAACGAGCGGGCGTTCGGCATGATCACCTTGCGGACCAGTTCCTCGTCGATCGCCTGTCCGTTCTCGATCTCGTTGTAGAGGACGTAGACCTCGGCCGCCTTCTCGGGGTCGACGCGGAACTCGATGATCCCGTCGAGCGACACCCAGAACCCGTCCTTGGAGGGGAACCCCATCTCGCCCCCTTCGTCGAGGTTGAACCGCTGGCTGCGGCAGTCGACCAGTTCGACGCTCGTGACGTAGGGATTGAGGTAGTACGTCCCGGGGTCGAGGGTCTGGGCCTGCACCCCTCGTTCGCCCGCTTCCACGAGGATCCGGTTGGGGACCTTCGGCATCGGTCCGGCGAGGTTCGTGACCACCCCTTTGAAGCCGGCGTTGATCGTCACCGGGTCGTGCATCTCGACCGTGAACAGGTAGGGGTTGATCGGATACCGTCCCGGCCGGAGGACTTCGGGGACGATCCCCTTGGTCACGGCCTCTCCCTTTTCGGTCCGGGCGAGGAACTCGCCGTAGCCGAGGTTGTCGCCGGAGAGGCTGACCAGGACGGCGAGTTTTCCGTCGGGGACGACGACTTGGGGGACGACTTCCCAGTCGTAGTCGTAGGGGTTGAGGAAGTAGCGGCCTTCGGTGAGGAAGGCTCGCTGGATCCCTTTGTGCTGGGGGGAGGGGGCGATCTCGTCGCCGGGCTTGATGTCGAGGCCCGTTTTGCGGGTCAGGATGGCGATCTGGCCGGTCCCGACCTCGATGCGGCACTGGTGGTAGAGGGAGAGGCTGAAGACCCCGAGGATGGCGAGGGCGATGAGGACGCCGAGGGGTCGGAAGAAGGGGGATCGGGGGGGCTCATCTCCGGCGGTCTCCCGGGGTTCGCGGGAGTCGTTCCGATCATCGTCATCGTCGGCGGCGTCAGCGAAGATCGTCGTGCGGGCCATAGTGGCGCTCCGGGTGAAAGTCCCATCGGGCGGGAGCCCAGGTCCGGGGCGCGGCCCGCCGCGTCGCGGGAATGAACGGAAGAAGCCCATCCCCGGATCATCCGTAAGGCCGCAATTTCACCGCGGTTTTCCCGATCTCCCGGCATCAGGGTGTCGTGCCCGCGCCGACGCAACCGTCGGCGCAAGCGATGGTTGGGGGCAGGGGCTTGCCCGTGACCGATCATCGCGTGGAGATCAAGACCCGCTGTCGGGATTCTTTGACCGATCTACCATCAGCTTCTGTTCCTCAAACCACGGGTCGGTCAGGCGTACTGCCGTGGTGACCACCTCGACGATTGCGCGTGGAGGTCCCTGAGATTCCGAACCGTAGCGAAAGCCGAAACCGTCCTCGTCCTCGTTGGCAAACTTCAGGCCGATGGAGAGGGTACAGGGCTGCCCGAGTTTCTCAGGGAGATCGTATCCCCCCAAGTGTTCGAGCAGGTCATCGCGGAAATGCGAAAGGAGCGTTGCGAACAGCGGCTCTTGAGTCACACCAATGAACAGGTCGTTCTCCTCGTTGTCGACAGCACCGGTCCCGAGTCGGTTGACCGTGCCATCGGCCGCCAGCAGAACAAACAGCGCGGTCTGCTCCGCAATCCTCAGCGAAATGGAGACCGCAGTGATGTCCGAGACTTTGTGCATCCGTCTGGCCCTCACTCCCAGGATCTCGGCCCGCAAAGAAGTGCGAGCGTCGACTGCGACGGAAGAATGACCGGCGCGGGAGCCGCAGGTCAAGCGGACGGAGAGGAATGGACGAGCGGTAAGACATCGCCAGAAACGTCACTGCTGACGACCCCCACGGCTGCGGTGGGTGGCGAGGCGACCCGCTCGTCCCGACAGGACCCCTGCCGCTCGGGAGCAAAAGCAGATGGGGGGGATTCCGTCTCGCCGCGGGGCCACCTGACACGGAAACCGGCATCACAATTGTCGCTCTCCTGTAGCGACGCCGGGGCGTTGCGGCTGTGTGGCACGCCCCGCCCACGAACGGCAATCGCCCCCCATTGCTCAAGCAGCGTTGCCGAGCCTGTCGGGGTGCAGGGGCTCGCCCCGCCCTTCGCCGGAGACGCTTCCGTGCAGGGAACCGGTCAACCGTCGCTCCGTTTTCTCTCTGGTCTGGTTCCACACGCCACCGAAACGCCCCGGTGCCGCCGGGCGTCTCATCGAGTTCGGCCCGCTCCTCCGGCCAGTCCGACTCGGCCTCATCGCACCTGACACGAAAACCGGCGTCGTGGTCGTCCCCCTTCTCGTCGTCCGCCTCGAACGGCGTCTCCCAATCACATTCCAGGTCGACACCGTCGTTCTCCTGTGGCGGGGCATTCCGCAGCCCCGACTCCCACGGCGCGAGGTCCATCGCGGCCCACCGCCGGATCAGCTCGGGATCGGGTTCCAGCCGCGCCGTCGTTCCGAAGTGGGACGTCCCATCCAGCACCTCGTCCCCGCCCCACTCGCCCACTGGAGGCTGCGGTGGCCGGGGAGGTCGAGGGGGCATCGGCAGCATCGGCCCCATCATCCGGGGGAGCGTCGGCCGCCCAACCTCCTCCCGATCCCACCTGACACCGAAATCCTTGTTCCGGCCAAGCTCCTCTTTGATCCCCGCAAACTTCTCGGGGTTGTTCGCCTCCAGCAGGAAGATCAGGAGAGCATCAGAGCGCCGCGTGTCATAACCAATGACCTTCCCCCGATAGAGAATGGGAACCTTCACCCCGTCGACGGCTCGCCGCCGCGCCTCCTCCTCCAGTTCCACCGCCACATCGCTCTGCACCAGGGCAAACGCCTCCCGGTACGCCTCCGAAGTCCGCATTGCCCCATAGTGCAGCTCGCGCGAGCAGCCGATCGCCTCGGCCGCCTCCTTCACCATCCCGGAATACCGGTAGGCGTCGAGGAAAGCCTGCTGTCGTTCTGTGATGAGCTTGTTCATGGTTCTACGAATTCATCGGCACGCCATCCCCCGGCGAGCGGCGCAACGTCAGTCCGCCGGTGTTTCTCGCTTCCGCCTACGCGTCGGACCAGTGCGAAGCGGCTCTCGATTCCTCATTCGGCTGACCGGACTCCCGGCTTTGCCCGGAGCCGTGAAGGCTGCTCCGGTGCTCCACTCATATCCGCCCCGGAATCCGGTCAAGACAATGGCCGGAGAGTTTCAGTGAACGTCTTACGTAGCCCGCGTCCATCTCCGTCCGTCGCGAGCAGGGAACCGTGCGCACGGAACCCCTGGGCGAGCCCGACACGCGACGGACGGAGACGGACGACTGATTCAGAAGACGGGAACCCGCAATCGCAGATGGCGAAGCCCTCGCGCCATCCCGAAAGAAGAGCCCTGCCGCTCGGGAGCAAAAACGGATGGATCGCACCACTTTCAGGCGACCCCATCAGGGAAAAGTGTGTCATGGCTGGTGCTCTGACCAGCAGTGCTCAGTTCAAAAGCGTGCGTCCAATCACTGTTGGCCCAAGGTTGCCAACAGTGGCACCCTGCGGAAGAACCACAACGTTCCACGTGCCTATGACAACTCGCTGTACCGAAAGCGGAACCAGATCGAGCGGCTCTTCGCGAAAATCAAACAGCGCCGACGTCTCGCCACCCGCTACGACAAGACGGCCCACGGCGTCATGGCATTCCTGCAATCGGCTGCCTAGGGGATCTCTCGTCGTTTGTTTTGACTGTGGATCCTCCGTCCTCGCCTGATCCTTTGCCGGATCATCTTCCGCACCTTGAACGGCCGTGTCGGATCTGATATTCACTTGTCCGTTCTTACTCCCCTCTGAGAGTCGACTCTTTCACACCCGCTTCGCTGACGGTACTTCGTCAGGTCGATTTCCTGTCTGGCCAGCCGCTGTTGCAAAAATGCCTCAGCGCGACATGCGATGCGAATAAATCGCATCATTAAAAGATAGTTGCTGCATATTCGCCTCTTGGCGGAACTCGGCCGATGCTTCGCCGAGTTCGGCGTCGTGCCCCGTACATCTCGACTCGCTGTTCACTCCGAACAGCGACTTTCTGTCTCGATTCCTGGAGAGCGACGTGCCGATCGATCCCATCCTGCCGCCCCAAATCCGCATTTCCGCAGCCCCTGGAGAGACCATTACCCAGGACTTCGTCGTCCAGTCGCGCCTTCCACGGGGCGCCTTGATCGCGACGGTCGAGGGAGACGCCTCAATCATCCGCCTGCGCGAGTTCGTTGCGTACCGTAAGGTTCGGTATCGGGTCCCCGACGACGAGTTCGTGCTGCTCCCGCCGCACCTTCAAGACGAGGCCCATCGTTGGGAGATCCGCTTTGAAGTCGCTTCGAGGGCCGGGGACGGCGAGCCGCTCTCCGTCTCTCCCGGTGACCACGTGACTGGCATTCTCGAATTCATCGCTCCCAGCGGCGTGGCGCCGAATCACTATCGCGCCACGCTGATCGTCAGCGGCGGTCGCCGGGCTCCCGTCGAAGTTCCCGTGCTGTTCGTCGTCGGCGAGATCCGGATCGAGTCTGCCCGTCCGATCGAGCTTCATCAGAATCTCTGGACGCCGGTCCAGTTCAACATCGCACTGACGGGGGCTCCCGAAACGGACATCACGATCGCCGTGACGGGGGGATACCTGGATGCGCCAGCGACGCGAGTCCGCGTGCCTGCCGGCCGTTCCGCGACAGCGACGCTGGCGATGCACGTTTCCGACAACGTCCCTCTCGGCCCTCTGGCGTCGATGCTGACCATCACGGGGCATTCTCAAAAGTTGAACTTCGTCCCGATTACGGTGCAGGTCAAGCGGCCGCTTCCTCCTCCGCCGACGCTCGACCGCCCCGCCGCCGTCCAGAAGATCCATCAGGAGTACATGCGATCGGGAGGGGCTGCTGGCCGTCTCGGCTTTCCGACGACGAAGGTGCAGTTCAACGACAACACAGCGACGAGGTTCTACCGGGGAGGCCGGATCGAGGCCCGGCTGGCGGACGGCCCGATCGGCGTGGTGACCCAGGCGATCACGACGCACAAGGCCGTCGTGACTCTTCTGGGGATTCGCTGCATCAAGGAATCCGACCACGATCAGCTTTCCGACACGGACGAACCGTACTTCGTCGTAGGGATCGACAACGCCAGAGGGGAGCCGATCGTCCAGAAACTCGGCCCGTTCGAGAACACCGAAACAGGGACGGAGATCGGCTCGGGCGCGATGATCATCATCGACAATCTTTCTCCGAACCCCTTATCGATTCGCGTCGCGGCGTTCGAGAAGGATGAGGGAGATCCTGACGAGACGGCCCGGAAGCTCCAGGAGAAGATGGTCGAACTGGCGCGGGCGGCGCAGTCGATCGCTGGGGCCTCGGGAGCCGAGGCCGCGGATGGACCGGGGGTCGGTCCGACCGCGACGGCAGGAGCCGTCGGCGCCCTCGCTGGCCCATTGGGCTCGCTCCTGGCGGTCGGGATCGTCCAGCTCCTGGGACTTGGCGACGACTACATCGGGCAGGATTCGCAGGTCCTGTACGCGAAGCCGGAGCTCGTGGGGCAGGATCCGCCCAGGCTCGGCTCCTATCGAGGGCAGGACTACAACGTGATGCTCGACATCGACGGGCGCGGCGAAGGACATTACCAGCTATTTTTCGCCGTCGACGGACGAACGATTGACGAAAACTAGCAAGCTCGCCGGGGCGACCCAGGTAGCTGCTTGGAGCTACCTGGGTGCCGAAAGCCAGGTAGGGTGTAGGCCAATACACAATCTCCAATAGGTCCAGCACCAATTCTTACGCCAAGACGCGGCAGGGTGGCCGGGTCTGGACCAACGGGAAGACCCGGGCAGGCGTTGCCGAGCGATTCAGTCCGCGGATCGCAAACTTGACGCGGCGGAGGTCCCCCGGTGGAATGATCTTTAAGGGCACACTTGAAGGGGTCATCATGCGAGTCCTCCTCTCCGCGTTCCTGGGCCTTCTCCTCTCTCAGTTCGCCGCGGCGGCGGATCTGGCTTTGGCACCCGGCCATGCGGCCGTGCTTCGCTCGACTCAGGACTTCCTGAAGCAGCCGGAGATTCCCTTCGACGTCCTCCGGCGAAAGGACGTCGAACCCGCCCTCCGGGACAGAAACCTCCCCCGCCCCGGCTTCGCAGGAGGATGCTTTCTCCGGGACCGCTCCCGGTCGACCGACCTCTATGAGCAGCTCATCTTCCTGCAGGCGGTCGACGGCGAGAAAGCAGTCGATGCGGAGGTCGTCCAGCTCTTCAAACACCTGAAGGTCGGCGACACGCGGGAGCTGACGATCATGGAGCTCCGCGACGGCAAGTGGGTCCGGGAGACCATGACGCTCACCGTCGGCGATCGGGCCAGCGGGGCCGAGTCGACCCTGGAGCGGAAGACCGACCCGCGCGACGGCTCGCAGCAGGTCACCAGCACCCTCTCGAAAGCCCCCTTCGAACTCTAAACCCGGAAGGACCAAGAGGGACACCGCCTCCTCCTGAAGGTGACCCGCAGCGGAAACGACGCCGGTCCCATCGAGTCCCTCAAGGTCTCGCTCGCGGGGGAGACCTTCGAACTGAAAGAAAGCCGGCCGCAAGCCGGGAACAACGCGCCGCCCCTGGCCGGCGGCGGCGAACAGGTGCTGCTGTACGACCTGAGCGAGGGCCCCGACCTGATCGCGGCCCTGCAGAAGACACACGAGACGGCGCACTCGCTCGAGAATCAGTTCCTTCTCCGGTTCCAGGCAAAGGGGCACTCCGTGGAGCGGGAGCTGCTCCCCTGTCTCCCGGCGGCCCGCGCCGTCGCCCGGGACTACTACGTCCAGCGATTCGGCAACCGGTAGCTGCCGGATCCATCGCGGGCAGGTCGTCGCCAGCAGGGATGGGACATCGACAGGTCCAACAGCCCAACTACGTCGAGCCGTGCAGCGGACGCTCGTCCGGCATGACGCCGTAGAGAACCCGCAACCGCTCGAGGACCGGCGCGAGGGACGCGGGGCCGCGGACCTCGGTCCAGAGTTCGTCCAGATCGTGGATCGTCTCGGCAGCCAGCCGCGGATCGAGCGCCAGCATCAGCCGCCGCTCGATCAGGTCCGACAGCGTCGTCACCGACTCATGCTCGATCATCCACCGGGCCACCGTCCGCGGATACGGCGTGTTCGCCACCAGCCGACGGTCCGCCAGGATCGCTGGCGCCCCCAGCAGGGAGAACGTCGCCGTCCCCAGGAGATCGAGCAGGGAATCGACCGTCCCTTCCGGCCAGCCGGTCGTCCGGGCGGTGTCCGCCACCCGCACGCGGCGTTCGGCGGCAGTCTTCGGAAAATCGCTCGAGCCCGGCACCGGGCGGTCGGCCGTCCGCGACACGAAGACGCCCCCCCGGTCCGCGATCACCCGCTTCGCGACCTCCTCGCCGAGCGCCCGGCAGGTCGTCAGTTTTCCGCCGACGAGCGTGTGGATCTGCAGCCGGTCCACCCGCGTCGTCTCGATCCAGTGGCCGCGGGGGATCGCCGACTCGGAGCCGCTCGGAACATAGGGGAGCGGACGGACGCCGCAGCAGTGGGCGAAGACGTCTCCTGGCGTGAGGCCGATCTGCGGGAAGACCTCGTTCGCCATCCCGACGAGGTACTCGACCTCCTCGGCGGTCGCGTGGACATCTTCGGGCCGTCCTTCGAACCGGTCGTCGGTCGTGCCGATCATCACCGACGGCCCGTACGGCAGGATGAACACCAGCCGCCCGTCGGACGCCTCGGCGTAGATCGCATCCTCGCCGAGCGCCGCGCGGAGCCCGGCGTGCGAGGTGAAGATATGGCTCCCCTTGGTCCCGCTGAAGAGCCGCCGGGCCTGGACCGGCAGTTCGCCGAGCGTCAGGTCGCCCCACGCCCCCGTGGCGTTGATGATGCACGACGGCGTCAGTTCCTTGCCCGGTGCCATCGCGGCGTCGATGGCGGCGAGGCGGACCGTTTCTCCTTCGCGGTGGGCGCGGTGGTAGGTCAGGAGTTCGAAGCGGACGCCGGTCTCGGAGGCGATCTCGAAGCAGTCGTCGGCGAGGGCGACGACGTACCGCTCGGGGTAGACCATCTGGCAGTCGGAATAGGAGCAGAGCCACGCGAACCGGGACGAATCGACCGGAGGCCCGCTCTCGCCGACGCGGGCGGTGCTTCGCGATGGGAGGGAGCTCGATGCGGCGAGGTAGTCGTAGAACCGGAGTCCCGCTTCGACGGTGACGAGGCCGCGGGGCCCCGCGCCGCTCCAGGCGGCGAGCTGGCCGAACCCCGGCCACTTCTGGAGGCCGACGAACCGCAGTCCGGAGGCGACGAAGCCGCCGAGACGCCGCGCAACGGGGATGTGGAGCCGGAGCGGCCGAACGAACTGCGGGGCGGCCTGCAGGAGCCGCTCCCGCTCTTCGAGCGACTCCCGGACGAGGGCGAAGTCTCCATATTCGAGGTAGCGGAGTCCCCCGTGGATCAGGCGGGAGGATTTGGAGGTTGCCCCGAAGGCGAGGTCGGCGGTGTCGGCGACGACGACCGGGATGCCGTTGAGGAGCAGTTCCCGCGCGACGGAGATCCCGTTCACCCCGGCGCCGAGGATCAGGACCGGTCGATCGTCGGAACGGGGGGGCACGGGAGGTCCTTCCGGAGTGGAGTAGCGGCAGACGGGACGCGGGCTGCTACAGGGCCGGGTCGGGGAGGCCGGCGGCGGCGAATCCGTCGCGGCGGATCAGGCAGGAGTCGCAGTGACCGCAGGGGCGGCCTTCCGGAGAGGGATCGTAGCAGCTGTGGGTCAGGCCGTAGTCGACGCCGAGCCGGGTCCCGGTCCGGATGATTTCGGCCTTGGTCATCTGGATCAGCGGGGCGTGGACCCGGAACCGGCCGGTTCCTTCGGTTCCCGCCTTGGTCGCGACGTTCGCGAGTTGTTCGAAGGCGGCTACGAATTCGGGGCGGCAGTCGGGGTAGCCGCTGTAGTCGACGGCGTTGACTCCGACGAAGAGGTCGAAGGCTCCGAGGACTTCGGCCCAGCCGAGGGCGACGGAGAGGAAGATCGTGTTGCGGGCGGGGACGTAGGTGATGGGGACGCCGCTGGCCATGGCGGCATCCGACCGGTCCTTTGGGACGTCGATATCGTCGGTGAGGGCGGAGCCGCCGAAGACGCGGAGGTCGAGCCGGCAGGTTCGGTGGGTGACGGCGCCGAGGGACTTCGCCACTTTCTCGGCCGCTTCGAGTTCGAAGTGGTGGCGTTGGCCGTAGTCGAAGGAGAGGGCTGAGCAGTCGAACCCTTGTGAGCGGGCGATGGCGAGGACGGTGGCGGAGTCGAGTCCACCGCTGAGGAGGACGATGGCGGGTCGGTGGTTGGGTGAGGGAGGCATGTAGGGAGTGTTGGGAGCCTGAGCCGGAAGTATCAAGTGTCAGGTATCAAGTATCAGGTGGAGTCTCTTTCATTGGGGGCATTCGCCGGACAGTGGTCGCCAGCCTTTGTCGCGTCGTTCTGGCCGGCACGGCGTCGCTCGCTCAATCCCATCGTGCCCGGCCACTCCGGTCCAGCAGGCTGCTGGCCCCGCCGGAGGCGCTTCTATCGTGGAACCATGGCACACAACGGGCGATCAATTGCGGACCGGCGTGGAGGATCCTCCTCGCCAACACGCCCGCGCTGCACTCCCCGAGGTGATGAGAATGGGAGCCCGCGACGCCGGTTTCCCACGTGGACGCCGGATGTTTGCCGTGGTTCCAAGAAGGACGCGCCTCCGGCGGGGCCAGCAGCGTGCTGGACCCGGGTGCCGGGGACGCCCGTGACAGCTTGCTACTTCTTCGAGGTATCGGGGCCGTCAATCAGCTCGCGCAGATATCGCCCGTAACTGCTGCTCCCCATCCGCTTCGCCAGCGTCCGGACCTGCTCCGCATCGATGTACCCCATCCGCCACGCAATCTCCTCCGGACAGGCAATCTTGAGACCCTGCCGCTGCTCGAGGACGCTCACGAACTGCGTGGCGTCGACCAGCGACTCGTGCGTTCCCGTGTCGAGCCACGCCGCTCCCCGCCCGAACGTCTCGACCTGAAGCGTCCCCTGCTCGAGATAAGCCCGGTTGACGTCGGTGATCTCCAGCTCCCCCCGCTTCGACGGCTTGACGTTCCGGGCGATCTCCGGCGCAGTCGAGTCGTAGAAGTACAGCCCAGTCACCGCATAGTTCGACTTCGGCTCGACAGGCTTCTCCTCGATCGAGAGCGCCCGTCCCGAGTCGTCGATTTCGACCACGCCGTACCGCTCCGGGTCGCGCACGTGGTAAGCGAAGACCGTCGCCCCTTCGGTTCGCGCGTTGATCTCCTGCAGCCGGACCGACATCTGGTCCCCGTAGAAGATGTTGTCCCCGAGGATCAGGCACGACGGACCCCCTGCCAGGAATGGCTCGGCGATCGTCAGCGCCTGAGCCAGCCCTTCGGGACGAGGCTGCTCCGCGTACTCGAACCGCAGTCCCCACTCGGAGCCGTCGCCGAGCAGCCGCCGGAACAGCGGCAGGTCCTGCGGCGTGCTGATGACGAGGATCTCCCGCATCCCCGCGACCATCAGGGTCGAGAGGGGGTAGTAGATCATCGGCTTGTCGTAGATCGGCAGCAGCTGCTTGCTCACGACCAGCGTCGCCGGGTAGAGCCGCGTGCCGCTCCCCCCCGCCAGAATGATCCCCTTCCGCGCCATGGTCTCTCCGGGTTCGGACGGCTCGAGGCCGACACGCGTCACGGGATGCCGCTACTTGTCGCCGCGCCAGGTGACCCGCGTCTTCGACATCAGGTCCTGCAGCGCCTTCTTGTCCGGCCGGAGGGCGCACAGCAGGAACCCGACGCCGAGGCTGAGAGCCGAGGCGAGTGTCCCGAAGAACCGCTTCGTCGCCTGCTGGATCGTGAGCTGCTTGTCCTTCTCGGTACTGACGATCAGCCCGAACGCTTCCTTGACGACCGTGGTCCGCTGGGCGCTCGACTCCTGCACCGCGAAGTACAGCCAGTAGTTGTAGAACATCCAGATCGGCAGATAGAACGTCCGCATCTGCTCCCAGCCGAGGTAGTACCACATGGCGAACGAACCGGCCATGAGGACGTGCCCCAGGATGGCCGCCATCGGGACGCGGCTGACGAGGAAGTTCGACAGCGGCACGAGGCACAAGTCGCCCCAGAAGGCGAGGTACCGGACCCAGAACGTCGCCGGCTGGTTGATCGGCATCTGCGGCACGAGCTCCAGCCGCGGGGCGTTGTAGTACGCGAACAGCGTCAGCACCTTCACCATGAACAGGCAGGCGAAGCCGGCGATGAACGCGAACAGCACCCGGAAGGCGGCTCCGAAGAACATCCACACGAACACGTAGATCGGCCACTTGATGTAGAACTCGAGCGTGTCGGGGTTCCCCGCCATCGCCACGAGCCAGTCGATCAGCCGGAACATGTACTGGCCGACCGGCGCCTCCCGGGCGAGGACCGTAAAGTCGGGCGACAGGAAGAACAGCGCGATCGACCCCGCCAGCGGAATCGCCGTGATGATCACCGCCACGATCAGGGTGTAAATTGTCTGGGTCGCGTTCTTGAAGAACAGCAGCAGCAGTTCCCACGCGATCCACCCCTTGTAGGAGTACTTCGAGGCCTGGTGGGCCAGGGCGATCGGATACGCGAGGTACGCGAGCGGATAAGTCGCAATCATCGTGTACGCGAAGCCGGTGGCGACCACGTCCGGGTCGACCAGCTCAAGCTCGGCGGCGATGCCGAGCGCGCCGAAACCCATCAGGACCGGCAGGAACACGACCCACGGCCAGATGATCGCTCCGGCGCCGAGGTAGGCGCTCTGGAAGAAGTCCATCTGGACCCGGTCGGTCCGGACTTCGTCCCGGGTCAGGATGCCCCGGACGAACATCGTCGCCAGCGAGGCGTACCAGCCCCAGAAGGCGCACCGGCAGAGGAAGTTGATCCCGTACCAGAAGATCTTGATCGGCAGGTCGGTGACGTTCTTGCCGATCAGCCAGCTGACGTCGATCGCCATCCAGAGCATCAGCCAGAACAGCGACGTCTTGGCCCACAGCCCTTTGTTCTCGAGGAAGAACTCCCACGACTGCGACCACGCCGCCTTGTAGAATTTGGAGGGGTCGGGACCCCGGATGGCCTTCTTGCGGGCCATCTTGGCGTCCATCTTCCCCGTCTCGACGTTCATCCCGCACTTGGGACAGATGGGATCGTCTTCATCGAGCGCCGCGGCGCAGTACGGGCAGATCTCGTGTTCGCTGTCCGCCGCGTCGATCTTGTCGAGGACGTTGAGAAAGTCCTCGCTGTCTTCCTTTTTCTTGGGTTTCCCCTTTGCCGCGGGGGCCGCAGTCTCCTCGGCGGGAACCTTGAGCTTCGTGCCGCATTTCGGGCAGGCGATGCTCTTGCCCCGCGCCTTGTCGGGCGCGTTGAGCGTGGTGTCGCATCCGGTGCACCGGACCTTCACGGGCATAGTTCTCTCCGGGGGCTCGTCGCAGGAGGTGTTCTATTTCGCAGGCGGCGCCGCGAATGGGACGCCGCGTGAGAGTCAGACGGAATGGCCCCGGCACTGTACCATGTTTCCAAGTCCTGTCAGCCAAGCCCGATACGGCAATTCACGGAGCGGGATTCGCTGCTTTTCGCTTGAGCACGAGGAAGTACCCCGCGGTCTCGTCCGGCAGCAGCTCCCACTCGTCCGGATGCTCCCGGAGCTCGCGGATGTCGGCCGGCGCCTTGATGACGCTGTAGGGGTGCTGCGTGTCGATCACGATGTAGTCGGTGTCGGCCGGAACGCTCGTCGTGAACCCGGCGACTGCCCGGGCGTACTGGCTGTAGTCGTAGGACCGTTCGTGGTGCGTGAAGCGGGGGTGGACGAAATCGGTCGAGGCAACCCGCGCCCCGATCGGGATCTTGCCGTAGACCTTGGCGAACTCGCGGGGGCGTTCCCCGGGGACGTAGAGGTTCCGCCAGTAGTAGGTCTGTCCGGGCTCCCAGAATCGGAGGCTCAGCGGCGAGAAGCCGACGACCGCGGCCGACAGTCCGGCACACGAGGCGGCCATGATCGCGAGCGTCCGGGCCCGCTCGGCCGGCGGAGGCGCGGGGGCGACACCGGTTGCCAGGACATGGAACCGGTCGAGCCACGGGAAACTGGAGCGGGAGATCCGGCCAAGCCCCGCGGCGGCGGCCCAGAACAGGACCGCGACGATCGGAGCGTGGAAATGGTGGACCGGAGTCGGGGGCTGCTGCGCCAGCTCGTTGAGGCACAGGAGGACGAACAGCGGGCCGCCGACCGCGAGCCGCGTCGGGGCGAGGAGGCAGAGTCCCGCCAGCGGGACCACCAGGTGGGACGCGTACATCGCCGTCCGGACCTGGACCAGCTCGTTCCAGAGCAGTCCCGGGCGGGTGAGCATGTTCCACATCACCTCGCTCGTCGTCTTGCCGAACTTGGCGAAGTAGCTGACGTAGTGGACCTGCACCTGTCCCCGGAACCAGGGAATCACCAGCTTCACGGCGAGCAGCAGGTAGACGCAGGAGGTGACCGCCAGGCCGATGCCGTACCAGCGGGCGAAGTGGGATTTCGCGGGAGCCGGAGGTGAACCGGGAGTGGCTGTGGTGGTGTTCGCCGGCGACGATCCGCCGAAGAGGGCGATCCAGAGTCCCAGCGGCGCGAAGATGATCGGGTAGTCTTCCTTCACCGAGAGCGTCAGCAACAGACCCACCGTCGCGAGCGTCCATCGTCGGCGGTCGATCTGCCAGAGCGTCCAGAGGAGGAGCGGCACGCCGAACGCCTCGGGCCGGAACGTCTTCAGGTCGATCTCGATGTCGAGGTACTGCAGCGGCGCATACAGCAGGTACGCCACGCCGAGCCAGGCCCCGATCCGGGCGCTCCCGGTCTGGTTCTGCGTCATCCGGAACACGAACCACGCCCCCGACGCGAGCGCCGCAGACTCGCACAGCTCCATCAGGAGATGCGACGGCCAGATCAGGTGCAGCGGAATCAGGGCCAGGTGGATGATCTGGATGTGCTCACCCAGGAACAGCCCCGGATCGAGATAACTCCGGAATCCCTTCCCATGCTCCAGGTTCCACAGGTGCTCCTCGTACATCGCCGAGTCGCCGTGCGGAATTCGGAGGTTGAACCACAGCCCCCAGTTCATCCCCGTGAAGACGAGGATGTAGACCCCGATCGCGATCAGCACCAGCCGCGCCGCTCCCCGATCCGATTCGGAATCCGAGGCCGTCGGAGCCGCCACCAGCCACCCGAACGTCGCCAGCCACCCGCCGAAGCCGAGAGCGATCGCGAACTCCGACGTCGCCTTGAGGAACGGCAGGACACCCCCCTGCGATCCGGAGAGGAGCAGGACCGCGAGCGCCCAACCGCCGGGAACCAGCCACCACGGCCACCCCGCCGAGCCCCACGCGGCCAGCGCATCGACGAAGTCGATATTCCGCCGCTTCGCGATCGCCCACCCTCCCGTCAGCCAGGTCGCCCCGGCCAGGAGCGCCGCCCCGAGAAACGGCAGCGCCGCGGGCATCCGCGCTCCGGTGACCGCGCCTCCTCGCATCTCGATCTGGCCGCCGATCCCCTTGAGCACATCCGCATAGTGCCGAGGGGGGACATACGCCGCCGCGATCTCCATGTCCTCGAAGATCGTCACCGCCGCCAGCCAGACCCCCAGCGTCCCGAACACCACCCACACGATCGCGCGGGCGAGCCTCGGGACTTCCTGGATGTTCCAGAGGGGCGGGGTTGCTGACATTTGTTGAGAAGGGAGCACGGGGATGATTGGGCGGTTCCTCGGGGGAGCGCCTCCGGCGAGGGCAGGGGCTGGCCCCTGCACCCCGACAGCCGGATCACGTCGGGTTGCGCTAAGGTCGCACAACCGGCGTGGACGGTTTAATCATCGGAGCCTAGGTACGAGCGGTCGAGGCCGAGGAGGACCTTGAGGCTTGTGGCCGCGATCCCGAGCGCGATCCCGATCATGATCGCCCGGTTCCCCGCCGTGTTCGGCACCTTCATGATGAACGCCGTCATCACGTCCAGCTTCAGAAACGCCAGCTGCGGCGGCAACATCCCTGACAGCGTCGCCCCCAGCGGCGTACTCCGCAGCAGCACGATGAACGCCGTCACCAGCAGCAGCGTTGCCTCCAGATTCTTCGCCCGGAACGCCCGGAACGCCGCCGACGCCACATAGAACGCCAGCATCGCGAACGTCGACGTCATCAGCGGCTGCAGGATGTACAGATACATCCACCAGAACGGCGTCCCCTGCTCCGTGTAATCCCCCGACCAGGGATACTTGGGCTGATGGGCCGCCACGAACAACCGGCCGATCGCCTGCTGCCAAGCGTACTGCTCGGTGTAGGACGCGAGCAGCCGCTTCTGCTGCCCCTCCGCCAGCGGACCTTCCTTCCGGAGCGCGAAGTACAGGTCCTTCTCGAACACCGCTCGCAGCGGCGCTGACTTCAGGAACTTGCGGAGCGCCCCCTCCTGAGCCGGCACGAACTCCCCGGCTCCCTTGAGCTCCGTCAGGAACGTCTCCGGCGTCGCTGCCGGATCGAAGGCCAGCCGCTCGAGCACCGCGATCTGCGCCCCGTTCAGTTTCACCGGAGCGGTCGTCGGTTTGACCTGCTTTTCGATGACGGTCGTCCCCGCTTCCTTCTCGGCGAAGCACTCGCACATCGTCTTGTCGGTCGGTGCAGGGACGCCGGCGATGTCGAGCGCGGCCTGAAGCTGCGCGGGAGTCCAGAGGCCGTCGAACGCCTTGTCGAGCGCGACGACCTGCGGTTCGGTCAGGGTACGGCCCGCCGCTTCGATCTGCTGCCGAAACTCTGTCCGCTGCGCCGGCGAGAACGGGCGGATGCGGGGCCACTTGGCCCACTCCCCCGCCAGGTCGCCTCGCAGCTTGGGCGTCACCGGTCCGAGGACTTTGAGCTGGTCGTTCTCCAGCGTCACGAACTCGCGCGAACCCTCGGGAATCGCCCAGGCCGCCGGCGGTTTCGGGACGGTGACCGTTGTCGCCTTCCGTGAGGCGACTTTCAGGGATTCGATGGCGGTCTTTCCCGCGGGGGTTTCACCGAGGAGTGTCTGGAGGGCAGCTTCGTCCGCCGGGGTCATGAAGCCCTGGAATGACAGCGAGCCGTGGTCCGCCTGGTAGCTGACCTTGTCAGCGAGGGCTTCGGGGGGGACCGCTTTCGCGGCCAGCTTTTCGATCGCGCACTTCCAGGCGAGGTCGGGCTGCATCCCGTCGAGGTCGCCGACCTGGACGGGCGTCGGCCATCCCTGAAACTCGATCTGGGAGTCGGTCGCGGAGAACTGCCGCCGGACGGAGACCGGTCCTCTGCTTCCCGTGCCGGTCATGGTCGAGGGACGCGGAACGTCGAATTTGGGGAGGGAGGCGACCGGGAGGGGGGTGAACGATTCGCCATAGAACTCGGTATTTTCGCTGGGATGCGATCCGAGTTTGGTGAGGCCGAAGAAGAGGGTCAGCAGGAACGAGACGAGGATGATCCCGGAGTAGCCCCATCCGGGTTTTTTGTCCTGGACCTTCTGGAGGTGGACTTTGAGGAGGTTGCCGCCGCCGAGGATGAAGGCGATGGAGGCGAGGATGTCGAACCAGACGGCGAGTTCGACTCCCCAGCCTTCGGTGGCCGGGAGGAAGTAGGCCACGATCAGGGCAAAACCGCCGAGGCTGGCGATCAGGAGTGGGATCAGGCGTTTCATGAACCTCGGGTCGGATCGGAGATCGGGGGCCGGCGCCGGTGACTGGCGGATCATGACAAATCCCTTGCTGTTTCTCACCTCCATTCAAAGTCCTGCTGGACCCGGGCGCCGTCGCGCTCGGGGATGGGGCCATCGAGTCACTGCGAACCTGCCGCTCCCGGCGGCCAGGGTGTCGTTGCGCAACCCAACGCCACCGCCGACCCGGGTCCAGGGGCGGAGCTCCTGGCCGCCGGAGGCGTTTTCGATGTGGAACCACGGCACACAACGGACAACCAATCGCGGCCTGGCGTTGAATACCCCCTTCTCCAATCCACCCGCACCGCACCCCCCGCGTTAAGGAGAAGGGGGGCCCGCAACGCCGGTCCCCCCAATCGACCGCTGGCGGTTTTCCATGGTTCCACAACAGAAGCGCCTCCGGCGGCCAGGAGCTCCGCCCCTGGACCCGGCCAGCAGCGTGCTGGACCCGGGTGGCCGTGGGACGTTGGGTTTGAGCAAACAACGCCGTGCCGGCGGGATCGGGGGACCGCGCTTGACGGGAGAGGACCGCGTCCGCCACAAGGACGAGCCGGCTAGTCGCGGATCCCCGTCGACTTTCGATACACCCCTCGGACACTCCCTTGCCGTCCCCCTCGGTCTCCAGCCCCGCCGGCCCCACCCGGATCGCTCTGTGCATCACCGAGCTCGATCCCGGCGGCGCCGAAAACGCGCTGGCCACCCTCGCCCGGGGGCTCGACCGCACAGCCTGGGAACCCCACCTCTACTGCCTCGGCCCCGAAACCCCCCTCGCCGAGGCCGTGCGACAGGACGGAATCCCCGTCACCTGCCTCGGAGCCCGCTCCTGGCGCGACGCCGGCCTCATCGTCCGCCTCACCCGCGAACTCCGCCGCTTCCGCCCCGCCCTGCTCCAGACCTTCCTGTTCCACGGAAACCTCGCCGGACGCATCGCCGGCTGGCGCGCAGGAGTTCCGGTCATCGTCTCAGGCATCCGCGTCGCCGACGGCGAACACCCCTGGCATGTCCGGTTGGAACGCTGGACCCGCCGATTCGTCACCCACCACGTCTGCGTCAGCGAAGGGGTCGCCGAGTTCGTCGCGCGAGAGATGCAGGTTCCCCGCTCCGAGATGAGCGTCATCCCCAACGGCGTCGACACCCGGCGGTTTGCCGCCGCAGAACCTGTCCACTGGAGAGACCTCGGCCTCCCAGCCGACGCCGAAGTCCTGCTCAACGTCGGCCGCCTCACGCCTCAAAAGGGACAGGACCTGCTGATCCGGTCCTTTGCGAATCTCCGCTCCGAGAGACAGCACCTCGTCATCGTCGGCGACGGGGCGCTGGAGCGATCGCTCAAAGAGCTGGCGCGGCAGCTGGCGGTCGAAGATCGGGTCCATCTCGTCGGCCGCCGGAATGACGTTCCTACTCTGCTGGCGGGGGCCCGGGGTTTCGTCCTCTCCTCTCACTGGGAGGGGATGCCGAACGTCGTTCTGGAGGCGATGGCGGCGGGATGTCCGGTCGTTGCCACGGATGTAGAAGGAGTACGCGAACTCCTCGGCGAGAACGTACGCGGGCTCGTCGTCCCGCCGAACGACTCTGCGGTTCTGGCAGCCGCGCTTCAGGCCCTTCAGGCCGAGAGACCAAAGGCGGAAGCCCGCGCCGCGGCCGCCCGGGACTGGGTGGCGAGCGAGATGACCCCCGAGCGGATGGTCGAGCGGTACGACGCGCTCTATCGGAAGCTGCTCGGACTCGGCTGAGTGCGGCCTCCCAGCGGCTGCGCCCCGTGTGGCTCTGGTGAAGTCGCACGGAGCGGCCCTGGGCCAATCAACCGATCATTTTGCGCGGGTCATCATTCCCGGCACCGGCTCTGCCTTGGGGACAGTGAGCGGCGTCCACTCCAGCTTCTCGTAGTCCGTCGCGAACTCCGTGATGCGGATCGCCTGATCGACGGCGATGTCGTGGAACGTCTGCGTCGTCTTCGTCGTCGGCCAGGTGATCTCCAGCGTCTCGATCCGGTCCGCTTTCCCGAGCCCGATCGTCTGCTGCAGCGGGTTCGCCCCGAAGCTGCTTCCGGACGAGACATGCCGGTAGAACGTCCGGGGCACAGGACCCGCCGTCACGATCTTGATCCGGGCCCCGATCGCCGCCCGGTTGGACTTCTCGCCGGTCAGCTTCACGGTCACCCAGTTGTTGTCGTGTCCGGGGTTTTGGAACAGGATGTTGTGATACTTGTCCCCGTTGATCGCGCCACCCATCTCGATGAAGACATCGACGTTGCCGTCCCGGTCCCAGTCGCCGCAGGCGACCCCGTGCCCCTTCTGCAGGTTCCCCGTCCCGGATGAGGCGGTGATCTCCGAGAAGCGTTTCCCGTCGACGTTCCGGAACATCCGGTTGGGGATCAGCGTGGCGATATCCGGCTCGCCGGTCCCGAGGTACATGTCGAGATAACCGTCGTTGTCGAGGTCTGCGAAATTGCTCCCCATCGTGGCGAACACCATGTCGAGCCCTGCTTCCTTCGTCACGTCCTGAAACCCGCGCCCCTGCAGGTTGCGGTACAGCCGGTTCGAGTTCCGTGAGTGAGGCTGCCCCAGCACTCCCTGGACGACATCCCCGAGCGACCGGTCGTAGCAGGTGGCGAACAGGTCCAGCCAGCCGTCGTTGTCGTAGTCCCACGTCCAGCAGGAGAAGCCCATCGTCGGGCCGTTCACGCCGAGCGAGATTCCGACGTCCGTGAAGGTGCCGTCCCGGTTGTTCCGGTAGAGCTTGGCGGGGTCGTAGGGGTTGAGATACTGGACGAAGAGATCGGGGTATCCGTCGTTGTCGTAGTCGGTCCAGGCCGCCCCTTTGCCGTTGGCGGTCGTGCGGATTCCGGCCTGCTGGGAGACCTCTTCGAACCGGCCGTTCTTCAGATTGTGATAGAGCCGGCTCGGCTGCCGTTCGCAGCAGATGAACAGGTCGAGCCAGCCGTCGTTGTCGTAGTCCCCCCACTGGGCCGCGATCGAGTTGGCCGGCTCGAGCAGCCCCGCCTCCTCGGTCACGTCGGTGAAAGTCCCGTCGCTCTCGTTCCGAAGCAGCGTCGGCCGCATCCCCCGCGGGAGCCAGGCGCCGCGGACGACGAAGATGTCCATCCGGCCGTCGTTGTTGTAGTCGGTCTGCACGCAGTTGAGTCCGCCGAGCTGGCCGGTCAGGCCCGCAGCGGCGGTCCGGTCCTCGAACGTCCCCCGGCCGGTGTTGCGGAGCAGATTCATCTGGCCGGTCGGGTCGAACGTCGTGATGGCGAGGTCCAGCAGTCCGTCGTTGTCGAAGTCCTCCATGATCGCTCCGCCTGCCTGGGTGAGCTGGTTGACTCCGACGAGGTGGCCGATGTCCCGGAAGCGGCCGATGTCGAACTCGCTCTTCTGGAAGTGCTCGAGGGAGAGCCGGTACCGGGGATCGACCCCTTCCGGGTGCTCGCCGAGGGTCATGTGGGCGATATTGAGCAGCCACTTGACCTCGAGATCGTTGGGGAACCGGTTCAGGTACTGCGTGAAGTGCTGGATCGCGAGCCGCGAGCCGGCCGGGTTCGTGTGCCTTGCGGCTTCGGAGATCGGGAGGATGCAGGAGCTTTCCCCCCGGCACATCAGGCAGTTCTCGTTCTCTCCCCGGCGGAGGGCGCTGACCCCCTGGAGGTAGAGGGTGCTGTAGTACGCTTCGCGCGCCAGCGCCTCATTTCCCTTGAGGAGCGTCTGAATCTCCTCGAGGGCCTGATAGGCCTTCTTCGGTTCTCCTTCGTAGTTCAGGATCGAGGCCTTGAGGACCAGTCCTTCGACCCTCTCGGCGACGTCGGAGGGGGACCGCTGTGCCAGTTCGGCGTCGAGTTTGGCGAGAGAGCGGTTGGCTGCCCCGTCCCAGCGGTCGCTGAGCTCCTTCAGGCTTGCCTTCGGATCCCACGGACCGACGAGGGTTCCCACGACGGTGTAGCCCCCGGTGTCGAGAGGCTGCCGGGGGGAGTAGTCCCAGTGGGGGGAGCGGCCCCAGGTGCCGGGGAAATTCCAGGCGACGAGCGGGACGGCGATCGCGGCCAGGAGCGTGGCGGCAAACAGGAGACGGCGGGCAGTCCGCCCCCGTGGAGTGCGCGGGAGAGTCATGAGGTTCGGCCTCGGGGTTGTCAGATTTCCGGCGGGTCACGACAGCGCGATAGAGGCAGGCCGGCACGTCATCGCAGAGCTGCGGGTCGGTACCGATCCACGTTGGGCAGCGTCCAAAGAGGCCAGTTCACTCCCGCCGAAGGGATTTCCAAAGGACCCTCACGGAGCAGAGCTGAGCCTGACGCGCCAGCAGCGACGGAAGAACGAGGTTGTGCCGACGGCAACTCAACGGGCGCAGCTCAAAACCCAGACCCGTGCGACGGGCAGAGCTTCAGGCATCCCGCGGAAGGTCGGCAACAGATCCTTCCCCACCGCCGAGCGCTCAACCACAGGGGGGCCGAAGAAGACCCTGGGGGGACTCGGTGTCGAGCACGTGATGATCGAAGAGCAAAGTCCGCTCGTTCTCGGCGGCGACCGGGAGAGCCGCAGCCTGAGCCGTCAGGCAGTCGTTCCACCAGCGTCCCGCGACCTCGACTGGAGCGGGAGGCAGCGGAGTCTCCGAGCAGGAGGGGCCGTGGCAACGGGGCTGGGCTGGCGAGGGGAGCGGGGCTGCACGTCTTCCGGTCCCCGTCCGACTCGGCTGGCCCGCCTCATGCGACCATCCACGAGGGAGGCCGCCGCATCGGGCGTGGGCGTCCGAGTCGAAGCCGATCCAGGACAAGCCGATCACGACGAGCAGGATCGCTCGCAGCGACGGAAACGCCGATCGGAGGGACTTGGGCATGAAGAACGCCTGGGAAGTGCGTTCGTACGCTAATCAACGAGACCCGGTCAGCACAATCAATCTCATGGCGATTTGAGTTTCCGGGCACAGCGCCCTTCGATCAGATCCCCATATCGGACAGGCGGTCGGCGAACTTGGAGAGAGTGCCGGTGAGCGTCGGGTGACGGAGCTCGAGTTCGGCGAGGGCGGCGCGGAGGCGTTCGCCGAGGGAGTCGTCGGACGAAACCGGAGGAGCGGCTGCCGGGGCCGCGGGGGGAACGATCCGCTGGAGATCCGCGAGGAGGGTTTCGAGGGCGGTTTGCGTCGCGTCGTCGACCTCGGTCCGCTGGGACAGGTCTTCGTGCAGCGTCTCGAGGGTTCGCAGGAGTTCGTCTCGGTTCATTGTTGTCTCTCCTTGGCGTCTGCGGCGGGCGAAGCCGCGGACGGGCTCTCCGCTTCGTTCAATAGTCCTCGGGGCCGGCGACCAGAGTCTGGCGGACCGCGGCTTCCGGTTCTTCTTCGATCATGGGCCAGCTCAGGCGGAAGCGGCATCCCTGGCCAGGGCGGGTGTCGACGGTCACTTCGCCCCCGTGCTCGCGGAGGATCTTCTGGGTGACGGCGAGGCCGAGGCCGGTCCCTCCTCCCCCCTTGGTCGACTCGAAGGCGTTGAAGATCCGAGGGAGCTCGGCGGGGTCGATGCCGGGGCCGTTGTCGGCGACTTCGACGAGGATCCGGTCGGCCGCGGGATCGAACTGGGTCTGGATCGTGACTTCGGCCCCTTCCTGGCCATTGAGGGCGTCGAAGGCGTTGGTCACGAGGTTCAGGATCGCGCGGTGGAGTCCTTCGGCATCGAACTGGGAGACCGGCATCTGCGGGTCGGTCTTGAGATGGAAGGCGACGCTGGTCTCTTCGGCCCGGGCCTGCATCAGCTCGTGGACTTCGGTGGCGGTCTGGTTGACGTTGGCCGGTTCGAGCTTGGGCTGGCGTTCCTTACTGAACGTCAGCATGTCCATGACGAGGTTGTAGATCCGGTCCTGGTTCCGCTCGAGGATTCGCCACCCCTTGCGGACGAGGTCGTTCTTTTCCTCCTTCAGGCCCATGTCGATCAGGTAGCTGCCGCCGCGGACCCCCTGGAGGATGTTTTTGACGTGGTGGCTGAGGGTGGCGATCGTCGTGCCGACGGCGGCGAGGCGTTCGGCTTTGACGAGGGATTCCTGGTAGCGGTTGTTTTCGACGGCGAGGGCGGACTGACGGCCGATGGCGGCGAGGAGATTGAGCAGTTCTTCGTTGAACCGCTGGAGGGCGCGGCCGGGGACGATCTGGCCGTCGGTCGTCGTGTCGACGTAGATGACCCCCATGAGTTCGTAGCGGCCCTGCATGGGGACGCACATGGCTTCCCGGATGCCGGACTGGAGGATGCTGTGGCCTTCGTTGAAGCGGGAGTCGTGCTGGGCGTCGGTGGTGAGGACGCCGATGCCGTGGCGGATGACGTATTCGACGATGCTGGTGGAGATCGGCATCCGCTGGGTGACATCGATGCCGGGGCGGTGACCGATAACGCGGGGTTCGATGCGGTCGGTCTTGCTGTCGGCGACGAGCATACAGCCCCGGTCGGCGCCGAGGGACTGGAGGGTGAGGTCGAGGATCCGCTGGAGGAGCTGGTCGAGGGGGACGGAGGGGCGGACCGCTTCTTCGGAGATGCGATAGAGGAGCTGAAGGTTGGTGCCGACGTGGTTCCGTGGCGGGACGATGAGTTTGGAGGCGGGGAGCTGGCCGACGATGCGGGAGCGGTCTCCTTCCTCTTCTTTCCGCAGCAGGTTGATCTGTTCGGCGACGCGGCGTTTGGGGAGTGAGGTGGTCGATTCGCGGAAGAGGAGGATGGAGCGTCCGACCTGGACCTGGTCTCCGTTGAGGAGTTGTTGTTCCTTGATGGGTTGGCCGTTGACGAAGGTGCCGTTGGAGCTGCCGGCGTCGCGGATGAGCCATTCGCCCTGTTCGGTGCGGACGATGAGGGCGTGAGAGCGGGAGACTTCGGTGTCGAGGATGCGGACTTCGTTGGTGGTGCCGCGGCCGATCCAGGCGGGGGGATCGGTGACTTCGAATTGTCGACCCTGGTCGGAGCCTTGGATGACGAGGAGGGTGGCTGCGGACACGGAGCACCTGGGGAGTCGTGTCGGGGGGCGGTGCGACACGGCCGCCCTCCGGTTGTGGCGATCATACCCGCGCTGGGGGACGGATGGGACGAGGGGGTGGGGGAAAATCCCGAGGGGACGCGCGGGCGAGTGGGATAAAACTGTTTGGGCCAGCGTACGGCTGGAGCGGGTGGCGGTTGGGCGATGGGGTCGGGAGGCGATGCCGTGCCAGTGTCGACGTCGTTAGCGCCGATCGCTGCTGGCGGACAAAGCGTGTTTGCGCAACCCAACGCTATCGCCGACCCGGGTCCAGGGGCGGAGCTCCTGGCCGCCGGAGGCGCTTTCCGTTGTGTCACCGTGGTCGATAACCGGTGTCTGTTTTGGGGAAGCAGCTTTGCGGGCTCCCCTTCTCTTCGTCGCGGGGAGTGCGGTGCGGCTGGGTTGGAGAGGGGGGGATTCGGCGCCGGTCCGCGATCGGGTGACCGTTGTTTGCAGTGGTTCCACGAGAAGAGGCCTCCGGCGGCCAGGAGCTCCGCCCCTGGACCCGGGTAGCCGTGGGATGTTGGGTTTGAGCGGGCGGGGTCGTGCCGGCAGGGACGGGCGCGGGCTCGCTCTCCATGACGAATGGGCTTCGGGTTGATAGTTTGCCGTGGTGCGTCGTCTGAGATCGCTCACTCCCTCCGCCGGACCGAACCATGCTCGACCAATCCCCCCTCTCGCGTCGTCACTTCCTTGCCGCATCCGCCGTCGCCGCAGTGCTGCCGAAGTTCGCCGGTGCAGCAGAGGCCCCCGCCAAGATGCGGTACGGACTGGTGACGTACATGTGGGGAGCGGACTGGGACCTACCCACCCTCATCAAGAACTGCCAGGCGACGGGCCTCGAAGGCTTTGAACTCCGAACCACCCACGCCCACAAGGTCGAGCCAACCCTGACGTCCCCCGAACGGGCCGACGTGAAGAAGCGCCTCGCCGACTCCCCGGTGACCTGCGTCGGTCTCGGGAGCAACGAGCGGTTCGACGATCCGAAGCCCGAAGTGCTGAAGAAGGCGATCGAGGACTCGAAGGCGTTCTTGCAGCTCAGCCACGACATCGGGACGAGCGGCGTGAAGGTGAAGCCGGACCGGTTCTATCCGGACGTGCCGCGGGAGAAGACGATCGAGCAGATCGGGACGTCGCTGAACGAGCTCGGGAAGTTTGCGGAGGACCTGGGGCAGGAGGTGCGGCTGGAGGTGCATGGGCAGTGTGCCGAGCTGCCGACGATTGCGGCGATCATGAAGGTGGCGGATCACCCGAGCGTGAAGGTCTGCTGGAACAGCAACATGGACGACCTGAAGGGGGATGGTCTGGAGGCGAACTTTCGGATGGTGCGGTCGCGGTTCGGGAAGACGCTGCATGTGCGTGAGCTGGAGGATCCGAAGTACCCGTTTGCGAAGCTGTTTGAGCTGCTCAAGGAGACGAAGTACGACGGGTGGGTGCTGTGCGAGGCGGCGTCGAAGGTGGAGGACCGGATCGAGGCGCTGAGGAAGCAGAAGGCCCTGTTCGACAAGCTGACAGGTTGATCAATCGCGCCGCCACGTATTGGGCGTCCCCCAACCCGGGTCCAGCACGCTGCTGGCCCCGCCGGAGGCGCTTCTCTCTGGAACCACGGCAAACAACAGACACCCGATCGCGAACCGACGCCGAATACCCCCCGCTCCAACCCGCCCGCACCACACTCCCCGCGGCCATAAGAACGGGGGCCCGCAACGTCGGCCCCCCAAAGCGGACGCCGGTGGTTTACCATGGTTCCACGACAGAAACGCCTCCGGCGGCCAGGAGCTCCGCCCCTGGACCCGGGTGGCCGTGGGACGATGGGTTCGAGCGAGCGACGCCGCGCCGGTCGGAACGAACAGACGAAACTGCCGCACGAGAGCGTGTTCGCTTGTTCACTTATTGAGGAGAAACGGCCGTTCCCATTCCCGAACTGGAAAATCCGAGAGCCTCGTTCTTGCTGCGCCGTCTGTCTGGACGATGATTACTCCGTCCGTTCTCAATGCGGACGCGGTCGCGAAAGCGAACCCGCAGGTGCTGCCGGTTGTCTCCTCCTGGTATCAATCCTGGCTGTTGCCAGGACGATGCTCCTTGATGAGTGACCGGACAATCTGCGAAAGTACGCCGCGTTCGCAGGATGCGACCAACGCTTCCGGCGGCAATCGCCGCGCACTCCGCTGAGCCTCGATCCGGCGTGAATGGGCGCAGGCGTTTTTCCTTGGCGAGTTCACTTCCGTGTGGTCTCTTCCCACCGCGCAGCGGGTCATTATCGTGGCCGGCTGTCTCGGTATGGCGTATACGCAACTGACAACGTCCGCCGCGGCTGTCCAATTCTGCCGCGCCCTGGGAGGCGGGGGCCTGCACGTCGGCCTCCTCGGCGCCATCCCCGCCGCCACCCTGTTCATGCAGTTCCTGGCGGCCCACGCGGCCAACCACGTCCGCTACCGCCGACCTCTCTGGTTCTGGGCCTGCATCGCCCAACGACTCTGCTACCTCCCGGTCGCCTTCGGACCGTGGCTGTTCCCAGAATCCCCCCGAGCCCTCTGGCTCTGGGCATTCCTGACGATCTCCGTCCTCGAGCAGAGCCTCCTCAACTTCGGGACGCCGCTCTGGCTCTCGTGGATGGGGGACTACCTGCCGAAGAACGGCCTGAGCGAATACTGGGGCGTCCGCCACCGCTTCATGCAGTGGAGTGCGGCGCTGTGCCTTCTAGGCTGCACGCTGTTCTTCGCCCAGGAAGACGCCAACATCCTGCTCGGCTTCGCCGTGATGATCGGGGCGAGCTCGCTCCTGGGCGTGGTCGACATCCTGCTGTTCCGCAAGGTCGACGAGCCGCCGGTGACGCACTCGTCGAACCCGAGTGTCTGGACTTCGCTCTCCGCTCCGTTCCGCCAGCAGGGATTCCGGCGGTTCATCGGCTTCATGTCGTACTGGAACCTGGCGGCGATGATCGGGGCACCGTTCATCAGCCTGTTCCTGCTCGAGTATGTCGGCCTCAAGCTGTACCAAGTGCTGTTCCTGTGGACCGCTGCGGCGGTTGGCGGGGCGGTTGCCTCGCGGGGGCTTGGGAGGTTGGCGGAGCGGTTCGGGAATCGGCCGGTGCTGATCCTGTCCATTCTGGTCAAGCCGATCAACATGCTGACGTTCCTGATCTGTCCGAAGGATCCGGATGCGGCGATGTGGGTTTTGACCCCGATGTTCATGCTGGATGCCGTGCTGAACGTCGCGATCTTGATCTGCAACAACGGGTTCCTGCTGAAGAACTCGCCGAAGGAAAACCGGACGATGTACATCGCCGCGGGGACCGCTGTGGCGGGGCTTGTGGGTGGGGTGACTTCGGTTTGTTGTGGACTGCTGCTTTCGACGCTGCTGGCGAACGGGGTGAACTACGGGGCGCTGTTGCCGACGGGGTTCCACATCCTGTTCTTTGCGAGCATGGTGATGCGGTTTCTGGCGATTCCGCTGGTGTTCTTTATTCAGGAGCCGAACACGGCGCCGGCGATGCAGGTAGCTGTGACGGTGTTCCGGACGACTCGGATTTCGCTGGTTCGGGCGTGGCCGGCTCGGTTGCGGATGGACCGGGCGAAGGAGTTGGGTCGCCGTGGGGTGGGGAAGACGATTGCTCCGGTGAAGGCTCCGTAGGCCACAGGCTTCAGGATTTTGAGGGAACGCCGGGTTTTTGGCCCGGCGTTTTCGTTTGATGGGTTCGAACCGCGTCCTGGCCGGCACGGCGCCATTTGCTCAATCCCATCACCCCACGGCCACCCGGGTCCAGGGGCGGAGCTCCTGGCCGCCGGAGGCGCTTCTCTCTCTGAAACCAGGGAAAACAACGGGCGTCCGATCGCGGACTGGCGTCGAGGACACCCCTCTCCAACCCGCCCGCACCGCACTCCCCTCGGCCTGAGGAATGGGAGTCCTCGACGCCGGTTTCCCAACGCGGACGCTATCCGTTTACCACGGTTCCACAACGAAATGTGCCTCCGGCGGGCAGGAGCTCCACCCCTGCACCCGAGAGAGGAACTTCTCTTGCCCACACCGCTGGGGCTCGCGACGATTCTGCTTCCCAGTCCCCGTGAAACCGCCTCGCCGGTCGCCGGGTACGTGCGGAAGCGGAGTTCCACAGCTTTCGATCGGTGACGGCTTATGTTTCGACTGACTTCGGCGATGCTGGCCCTCCTCATCTGCAGTGCGGTGAACGCGGCCGGGATCCCCCTCGAAGGGATTTCCCTCCAGGACTACCGCGGCAAAGCGGTCTCCACGGCCGACTACCCGCAGGCCAAGGGCTTCGTCGTCGCCTTCCTCGGCACCGAGTGCCCCCTCGCCAAACTCTACGGGCCGCGGATCCAGCAGATCGCCGACCAGTACCAGGACCGCGGAATCGTCGTCCTGGGAGTGAACTCGAACCAGCAGGACTCGGTGACGGAGATCGGGGCCTACGTCCGCCAGCACAAGATCGCGTTCCCGATGCTCAAGGACCCCGGGAACAAGGTCGCCGACTCGCTCCGCGCCGAGCGGACCCCGGAAGTGTTCCTGCTCAACAAAGACCTCGGCGTCGTCTACCACGGCCGGGTCGATGACCAGTACGTCGTCGGGATTCAGCGCGAGAAGGCCGACCGCGAAGACCTGCGGCTCGCCATCGACGACCTGCTCGCCGGCCGCGCGGTCGCGGTCGCCGAGACGCAGCCCCTCGGCTGCCGGATCGGCCGCGTTCAGAAGCCCAATGAGAAATCGGCCGTCACCTACTCGAACCAGATCGCGCGGATCTTCCAGCGGCGGTGCGAGGAGTGCCACCGCCCCGGCGAGATCGGCCCGTTCACGCTCCAGTCGTACGAAGACGTCGTCGGCTGGGGGGAGATGATCGGCGAGGTGGTCAGCAACAAGCGGATGCCCCCCTGGACCGCCGACGCGCCCCACGGCTCGTTCGCGAACGACCGGAGCCTGCCTGAGGACGAACGGAAGCTGATCCTCGAGTGGGTCAAGAACGGCTGCCCGGAAGGGGACCGGAAGGAGCTTCCCGAGCCGCGGAAATTCACCGACGGGTGGCAGCTCAGCCGCGTGCCGGAGGCAGTCTTCACGATGCAGGACAAGCCGTACGACGTCCCCGCCGACGCCGGTCCTGAAGGGGTGAAGTACCAGAACTTCTGGGTCGATCCGAAGTTCACCGAAGACAAGTGGATCAGCGAGATCGAGGTCCAGCCGGGGAACCGGGCGATCGTCCACCACATCATCGTCTACGTCCATCCGACCGGCCGCGGCAGCAAGGAAGAGTTCCTCGCGGCGTACGTTCCCGGGCTGCGATCGCGGGCGGCGCTGCCGGGATCCGGCAAGAAGATTGCCGGGACGGCGCACTTCCGGTTCCAGGTTCACTACACGCCGAACGGCTCCCCGCAGGAGGACCTGAGCCGGGTCGGGATGATCTTCACCGACCCGAAAAAGGTCGAGAACCAGATCATCACGACCGAGGTGGCCAATCCCCGGTTCGAGCTGAAGCCGAACACCGACGACCAGGTGGTGACTGCCCGGAGCAAACCTTCGCCGGTGCCGGTGCAGCTGCTCTCGATGTCGCCCCACATGCACCTGCGGGGGAAGACCTTCAAGTATGAGCTGATGCTGCCCGACGGATCGTCGAAGACGCTCCTCAACGTCGCCCGGTACGACTTCAACTGGCAGGGGCCCTATATCCTCCCCGAGCCGCTGACGGTTCCGGCGGGGGCGTACCTGCAGTGCACCGCCACGTTCGACAACACCAGGAAGAACCTCGCCAACCCGAACCCCGACGAGACGGTCCGCTGGGGGGACCAGTCGTGGGAGGAGATGATGATCGGCTACTTCGACGTCATGCTCCCCAAGGAAGTCGCGGCGGCCGGTGCCGGCAAGGGGAAGCCGCTCTCGACCGAGGTCGCGGCGGTCCTGAAGCCCGAGGTCGTGATGAAGGCCCTCGACAAGAACAGTGACGGAACGGTCACCCGCGAGGAGGCCAAGGGAAACCCGCTGGTCGAGCGGTCGTTCGAGAAAATCGACACGGACAAGAGCGGGGAGCTGTCGCTGCAGGAGATTACGGACGCCCTGGAGCGGCTGAAGAAGCGGGCGCAGTAGAGCTGGGAAGACCGATCGGCATGGCCTGAATCGGTCCGGCACGGCCGGATTCTCTTCACGCCGACTTCGGTTGAAGCGTACGACCGGCGAGTCCCCCTCCTCGCGAGTTCCCGATGTCCGTCCCGACCGATCCTCCGCGTGTTCGCCGGCCGTGGGGCCGCTGGGGACGGTGGACGCTCGCTGGACTTGTCGTCCTGGGGTTCGTTGCCATCGCGTGGCAGCTTCACCGGACGCGAACCATGCGGGCGATCCTGATCGTCGGCGGCGATTTTGAGACGCCGGCGGGGCAGGATGGGGCGACGATTCTCTTGGACTGGGGAGGTTCAGTCGGTCTCAGGATCGGACGGAGCGAACTGGATCGAGCTTCCCGGGCGCTCCGCTGGCTGGATGACGATTCGACGATCCAGGCCGTCCATCTCGCGGCGGCCGACTGTGACGACGAGTGGCTCGCACACCTTGCCGGCGCCGGCTCACTCCGGTGGCTCGACCTCGCGGACCGCCAGATCGGCCCGGGGCTCCGGCATCTCGCGCCGCCCGGCGCTCAGCTGCATCTCGAGATCGACCGCCTTTCCGCGGGCCGGCTCTCCGAACTGCGGGCGATCCCGGAACTCAAGTCGCTCGGGCTCCGTCGTCCGGCGCAAGGTCCCCTCGGTTTCGCGGCTCTCTCCGACCATCGCAATCTGCGGTCTCTCCGGCTGCTCGACACGCCGCACCTCGAAGAGCTTCTCGAAGAGGCGACAGTGCTTTCCCGGCTGGAGACGCTCGACATCGCCTCAAGTCGCGGACTCTCCGAGCGGGCCTGGACCGCAATCGCGCGGCTGGAGAGCCTGCAGACGATCTGCATCGTCAACACCCCAGCGGTCGACGACACGGCGATGACCCAGCTCGCCAGGCTGCCGAAACTCCGGACTCTCATGTGCTGCGGCTCCGCCCGGGGAATCACCGACCGGGGGGTGACGGCCCTTGGGAAATGCCCAGCGCTCATGGAACTGGTCGTCAGCGGCACAGACCTGACCCCGCCGCAGGTCAGTTCGCTGCTACAGCAGATTCCGCGGTGCCGCATCACGACCTATTGAAGGCGTCTCCGCCACCCGCCGACTCCGTTGTTGACAGCGATGGCAGTCGCCAACCGCGATTCGCGGACTGTCATCCGCGGCCGAACGCAGCTTCAGTATTCACCGACTCGCTCTGCGCCGGCCCGCGTCCCCAGGGCATTGAAGACCTCGACGGACACATTCTCGCTGATCGGGTGGACTGAGCCGTCCGCGAATGCGAAGTTGGCGTAGCCGATGTGGGGGGCGGAGACGTCGCGGTCGTCGCTGCTGGGGTCGTTGGGGACGTGGCCGGTCTGGAACAGGACCATGTGGCCGTGGTCGTCGTCCGGCTCGTCCCAGTCCCGGACGGCGCCGCTCCAGGTCGTCTCGTACTCGAAGTGGTTGCCGTGCACGCCGGCGTTCCGGAACGGGCCGTTCATCCGTTCGCCGAGGAGGAACGTCGCGCTCAGCCCGTCGGAGACGTCCGCGAAACGGGTCCGGCTGTTGCGGCTGAAGAGGCCGTCCCGCTTCTCCTGCGTCGCGTCGAGGTCAGGCGGTCCGAACGAAGCGGCGTAGCTCGCCATCGCGTACTGCTCCGGTGTCGGCCCCATCTTGACCATCCCCGTCGCCGAGACCGGGTCGGAGGGGCAGACGAACAGCGGCAGCCGGGTTTCGCGGACAGCCTGGTTCGTGGGGCCGAAGATCGGGGAGTGGAAGTCGAACTTCGAGAAGAGCGGTCCCTGATCGATGTACGGGAGGATCATCGTCCCCCAGCTGAAGCCCGCTTCGTTCGGGGGAGGAGAGCTCGTTCCAGGCCGATAGGTGTAGCCCGGCGGGAGCGTGCCGTGCGCCTCGTGGTAGTTGTGGAGCGCGACGCCGAGCTGCTTCAGGTGGTCGTAACAGGTGGTGCGGCGGGCCGCTTCCCGCGCCTGCTGGACGGCGGGAAGGAGGAGCGCCACGAGCACCGCGATGATCGCGATCACGACGAGGAGCTCGATCAGCGTGAACCCGGGACGGAAGCGGGCAGGCGCGCGCATGGGCAGAACTCGCTTGGCAGGACAAATCAGGCGGGAGACGGCGGCGGCGGGCAATGGCTAGGGCTTACGACAGCCCTTCGCGGAGCGATTCGAGGTGCCGGGCGAAGTGGTCCGCCAGGACTTCCTTGTAGGTCTCCGGGTAGGCTTCGAGGCAGGCCCGGACGAGGGGGCCGAGCTCGGCGTGGGTCAGGACCGAGCCGAACGTGCAGTGCAGAATCTGGCGGCCGGGGGCCGTGAAACCCTTCCCCGCCGGGACGTCGTCCCACAACTCGAGGTACGCTTTCTCAAGGTCCCGGATCGGGATCGCCTTCGACGGCGGGGCGTCGTACAGGCGGGCCGAGACGTGGTACGTGGCGCGGTCGATCTCGTACCGCTCGCGGCCGAAGTCGACGATCCGCCGGAACAGCGCCTCGTCATGCCGGGCGACGACCCGCAGGGCTTCGAGGTAGCTCGTCCCCGCCGTCTTGACGTGGAACTTCCCCTTGGTCGCGCGGGCGAGCGAAGGGTACATCGAGAGTTTGTCGGAACCGGAGTGGAGGCTCAGCTTGTAGGGGCCGAGGATCTCGGCGATCGCCGCGTGGTCCTGCAGGGACTTGTCGAGCCGCTCGAGGCTCCCCTTGAAGTCGACCCCCTTCTCGAAGTCCCCGACGTACCGGGGGGCGAGGCTGACGAGCTTCATGCCGTTCTTGAGACACTGCTCGGCAATGATGTAATGCTCGGCGAGGGTCGTCGGCTGTTCGGTCTCGTCGACGCTCAGCTCGATCTCGTAGTCCCGGCCGAGCCGCTTGTGGACGAGGTCGATGTGCTTCGCGAGGTCGATCGCCGCCTCGATCGCCTTGCCGTACTTGACCGCCGCCCGCATCAGGACCGGCTCGGTCAGCTCGAACGTCGTCCCCGACGGGAGCGCGACCGACTTCCCTTTGTACTCTGCCAACCAGGGAGCCGACTCGCGGGCCGCAGGGAATTTTTCCTTGAGGTCGTTCTCGCTGTAGTCGTCGGCATGCTGGTCGACGTGCCCCGAGGGGTCGATCGTGAAGAACGTGAACCCGACCGCCGCGGTCGCCTCGACGTCGGCGTAGGTTTTCAGGTGGTCGGCGTCCGCCCCGGTCTTGCCGGTCCAGCCGGCGGCCTTGGCCCCGGCGAGCGCCTCGTCCATCACCTGCTGCGGTGTCCGCTGGGTCCGGCTCATCTCGCGGATCGACTGCTGCGGGAAGATCGGCTCGATGCCGCCCCCCGCGCGTTTCATCGCCTCGACGTGGCCCGGGGTTGCGAGTCCCGTGCGGTCTCCAAAGCCGAAGGAAGGAGCGAGTCCAAGCGTGACAGGGGTCATGTGTAAGCCGGCCCGGGGCCGGAATGAAAGAACGAAGCGCTACGGCGGGATGGTATCGCGGCCCCGTGCGGCGCGAAACGATGGCCCGGACCGGTTGCCGCGGATCCGCGACGGGTGGGCTCCCCCCCTTGCCTCGAGTCCCTTTTCTCCGAGGCTGGTAGCCTGCCCCGGCCCCGAAAACTACGCTCCCCGGGCCGAGCGGTGTCTCGGGGAGGGCCGGATGACCGAGATTGTGAAGCGCCGCCGCCGCTGGCCGTGGGTGGTTCTTGCGGCCATGCTGATCGTGTGCGGCGGGCCGGTCGCGTGGCGACTCCGTCCCCTGAGCGCCGAAGAGCGAAGCGTCATCGGCATCTGGCGTTGCCGGGTTCCCCGCGCCCCCGGCACATTTACGATCACGTTCACCGACGACCGCCGGTACCTGCTGCTGAGAGGGAATCACCAGAGCGAGGAGGAGGGGCAGTGGTCGATCTCTGGGGACCGACTCACCTGTTCCGCCGAAATTCCCGGATTGTTGGCTCATCGTTTCGATGAGTACGTGGGTGACATCCTGAATGGAGTGTCGCGTCGCCGGCAGTGGCTGGTCGCTTTCGAAACGGCTGACCGGATGCGAGTCACTGAGACACCCGATCCCAGACGCATCACCGAGGACATCAGCCAGTCCGAGATCTATCACCGGATACCAGCGTCGGAGGCCGAGAACTTCAGCTTCTTTCCCTGAAGCGGTCTTCGTTCGCGGCCAGGATCCGATTCGGTACGGAGAGACTGATGTGGTTTGTCTGGCTCGTCGTGAGATTTGTCGGCCTGCTCGCTTTGACGAGCGTCGCGATGGCACCGGTCACGAACCTTGTCTGGTGGAGCACGAAGAGTTACGGGCTCACTGGACTGGTTCAGGTCGCTGGCGTCGTGTTCTGGTCGGTCGGTCTCGAATGGCTGATCCGCCGCTATGTCGACCGCCCTGGAAGGTCCGATGTCGAGTGAATTGTTCCCGCGCCTTGTTTGCCGCAGCCCAGGTAACCCGCTCCTGCCGAGAAAACGACCCTCCCAGAACGCGCCAACTTGAGGTCCCGCTCCGTGAAGCGATTCATCGCCCTCGTGATCTTTGCCTATGTGATCCAGTTCGGAATCGTGCGGGTTCTCTTTGTGCTCGGATTGACCTCGATCGCACGGCCGCTCCGTTCTCTCACGAACCCGTTGACCATCCCGGCGACGTGGATCGTGGCATTATGGCCATCGTCGTTCCCCTTCCCGTTCCTCGCCGCTTCCATCCTGGGACCGCTCGTCTGGGCCGTGGTTGTGGAAATGCTGCTGAGGCACTTCTACGACAGGCGCCCTGATGCCGACGTCGAGTGATTCGTTCCGGCGCCTCGTTTTTTCTAGGGCCACCTTCGTCTGCCTTTGGGCGTGCCCCGCTTGCGGGCGCTCCGATCCGGTTTCTCCCTCTGCAAGGCTTCCTGCCGGGGATCGCCCTTGCCAGATCTCCGTAGGTCTCGCATGGCCCAGATCGAGCCGGGGATGAGCACGATCCCGAGGATCAACGGTCCGACGTTGGGGGCAGGCGGGTAACAGAGCCCGTACAGAAACGCATTCAGGCCGGCGAGCAGGGCCACGACCGCCAGGATCCAGCCGAAGAACCGGATGACCTTTCGAATCGCGTTCATCCGGCGCTCGCCTCGTAGGAAAACACTCGCCGGTTCGACTGCTTTCCGGCCGGGCTGAATGCCGGATCTCTCAGCCGTCGGTTCGAAAACCGTCCAGCCGGCACAGCCCCCTTAGCGCAACCCATCGCCGGGCGGCCACCTGGTCCAGGGCTCAGCCCTGGTCCGGGCCGAAGAACGTGTAGGGACGCTGGCCGAGAGCCATCCGCTGCACCGTGAGGGCCGCTTCACGGAGGTGGTAATCCCCCCACTGGCAGGACTCTCCGCATGGGACCTTGCGGCCGGGGGGGATGAAGTCCCAGCCCCGCGGGCGGTGGTAGACCGAGTGGAGCAGCAGCCCCTGGTGGTGCGGGGCGTGGCTCAGGTAGGGCTCGCCGAGGAGCGTCTGGAGCGTCGTGAACCCGGCGGCGAGGTAGCGGGCGGCGGCATCGGGATCGGCCGGCTCGAGGTAGCAGCCGAGGCGGATCAGACCCTGGCAGGCGATCGCCGCGGCGGAGCTGTCGACCGGCTCGTGGTCGTTGAACGGATCGGCGGGGCGGTCGAGGTAGTCGCCGAGCTGCGCGAGGCCGGGAGCCCCCGTGTCCCAGTACGGGATTCCGTCGCTGGGGGTCTGGTCGATATAGAAGTCGCACGAGGCGCGGGCCGCCCTGAGGAAAATCCCTTCGGCGGTGGCGCGGCCCCCGAGCGGGTCGAGCTCGGCGTCGGAGCGGGTTTCCAGGAACTCGAGCTGCTCGGCGTAGCCGAGGATGATCCACGCCAGGCCGCGGGTCCAGGTGGAGAATGGGCTGTACCCCTGCTGGGAGCTGGGGCAGCGGTAGTGGCCGTCGTTCGTGTTGAACACCGATTCGTGGGCGACCCGGCCCCGGATGTCGTAGTGGTCGCGTCCTTCTCCGTAGTAGACGTTGTACCGGGCGGTCGTCCGGGCGTGTTCGAACATCCGTTCCAGCAGGCTGATGCCGGAGTCGTTCTCTCCCATCAGCCGGTGCCCGAGGGCGTGGGCCAGTGAGAGGGACCGGAGGGAGCGGATCGTGTCGCAGAACAGGGAGTGCGGGCCGTTGAACGAGTAGATGTACCCGGTCCCGTCGGCGGTTTCGCTCCAGCGGGAGGCCTGGACCGCGCCGCTGGCCTTGAGGGCCATCTCGTACCAGCCGAGCTCGGCGGGGTTCGGATCGAGTTTCCCTTCCCGCATCAGCCGCCACAGGGCGCCGTAGGTGCTGACGTTGTTGAAGCCGTGGTCATGGACCCCGATGTGGCTGACATGCGACGCCATCCGCTCCTGGGTGTGGCGGCGGCCGATGTCGAGGAACTTCCGGTCGCCGGTGGCGTCGAACTGGAGGATCGGCGAGCCGAACTGGAAGCCCTGGGTCCACTCGGTCCAGCCCCGGGCGGTGTACTTCCCGTCGATCGTGAAGACGGGCGCCCCGTCGCCGGGCCGCCAGCTCCGCTCGAGGCTGTCGAGCTTGGTCGCGGAGACCTCCCACATCGTCCGGAGGGCGGGGAGGAGGCTGACGGGGGTGATGTCGTTGTCGATGCGGATCATGGATGGAGCGCAGCCGGAGTCGTGAACGCGGGAGGCCCGTTCGACGGAGTTCGGGGACAGGACTCCGGGGAGGCTATCGAGGGGGCGGGACGGCGGGTAGCAAGGAGGCTGTTTCAGAACGCTGCATCCCCCAGAGGGATGCCGGGCGGAAAGGCGGTGTTTGCGCAACCCGACGTCCCTGCCGATCCCGGTCCAGCGGGGTCGCTGGCCCCGCCGGAGGCGCTTCCATTCAGGT